>OIWK01000001.1_pt1 | contig 238972 bp, 212 predicted proteins | sample 1587401 | NCBI WGS metagenome assembly OIWK01 (sample SAMEA3888911, study PRJEB22519) | human gut metagenome | biome: human gut; feature: human-associated habitat; material: faeces | place: Denmark | collected 2009 | reverse complement strand
AGAACGAGATTCTTATGATACAACAAGAATACTTAAAAAAATTAGATGCCTTAGTAACGGCAAGAGAGAAGCGAGAAAAGCAGAAATAGCTCAGGCAGTAACGGAACTAAGGCATGAAACCAAACGATCATTATCGTTTATTTTAAATGCGATTAATAGTTCAGACACACTGCCACACATTACCAGAAGTGATTATTACTACTGGTGCAATCATACTGATGCAGATTGGAAATATGATGATTTGATGAATCGGATTATCACTATTTTCTATACACATAAAGCTAGATATGGATATAGAAGAATGACACTTGCCTTATGGAACGAAGGCATTCATGTAAACCATAAACTAGTACAACGCTTAATGAATAAGATGGGACTGTTAGGTGTTACGCCTAAGGCTAAATATAAGTCATATAAGGGGGATATGAATGGCACAGTAAAGAATTTACTGTTAGATAAAGTAGTTGACGAGGAAGAACATAAGACATACTACAATCGCAATTTCAGTACAACCACAGTAAACGAGAAATGGACAACAGACGTATCGGAATTTCATATAGCTGCAGGTAAGTTGTATTTATCACCAATACTTGACATGTATAATCATGAAATCATTTCCTATAATTTATCAACCAATCCAAACTTTGCACAGACCATGGACATGTTGGATAAAGCATTTAAGCAATATCCAAATTTAAAGGGATTAATATTCCATTCAGATCAAGGATGGCAATATCAGATGCAAGCATATCATAAAAAATTGAAAGATAAAGGAATCATCCAATCAATGTCTAGAAAAGGCAATTGTTTGGACAACTGTGTTATGGAAAACTTCTTTGGAAAGTTAAAAAACGAAATGTTTTATGGACATGAATTCGAATTTAAGACAATAGAGCAGTTAAAAGGCGCAATAGAAGAATACATCAATTATTACAATACAGAACGTATCCAAACCAGATTAAAAGGCCTGACCCCTTGCCAAGCAAGAATTCAAGCCTTAAAATCTATTTAACTTTTGTCCAAAATTTGGGGCTCAGTACATTCATGCCCGCTACTAAGGCTTTTTCTTTATCTTCTTCAAAGGCATTTGCGGTCATGGCAATAATTGGAATTTTAGCCATCTTTGTATCTAGATTCCGAATTTGTTTGGTTGCGGTATACCCATCAACCAATGGCATTTGAATATCCATTAGAATTAAATCGTATTGTTCGTCTTTGGCTTTCTTAATTTTATCTACCGCAATGATACCATCATCTGCCGTATCCACTATAAAGCCAACTTCTTCTAATGCCGTCTTGGCAATTTCTTGATTGAGGCTGTTATCTTCAACCAAGAGAATCTTCTTCCCTTTACAATCCTCAAGCGTATGCGGGGTATGTGTTTCTGGTAAAGCCATGGTTGGATGCAATAAAACCTCACGCAAGTCGGAGGCAAATAAGGACTTTTCTAAAATGGTTGTTACGTCTGCTTCTTTCGCTTCCTGTTCTATTTCATTCCAATCATAAGCGGTCAGAATAATAATCGGTTGTGTATCACCAATTTCACTGCGTATTCTACGTACTGTTTCAATGCCATTCATATCTGGCATAAGCCAGTCAATGATATAGGCATAAAAATCATCACCGATCTCCTTAGCAAGTTTGGCACGAATAATCGCTTCTTTACCCGAAACAGTCCATTCACTGCACACACCCATTTGCCTCAACATTTTGGCAATACTTGTACATGTATCCATATCATCATCGGCATAGAGTTTAGGATCCTGCTGATCTTTGTACTCGATCTTCCAGAATCCTGCGTGACCGGTCATGAAATGGGTTTGAATATCTTGTTGACTTAAATCGGACATCTGCCTGTACCCACTCTTTCTCTATTATTACTTAAAGGTTTTCTAAACTCTATTTTACTCTAAAAACTCCCTTGTTTTCTATGATTCCCAAAACTTTTTCAAAAGTTTACGAAAAAAGCATGAAAGTCAGAAACCTGCATGCCTTAGTTGGATTTAATCGATTGAATAAAACGATGTTGTCCATGTTTTGATTCATAGACGCGAATCTCACAATTATCCGGTTTTGGTCGCCATTTCATCCTCTTATCTTCTAAATACCCACAGAGGGTTCGAATAATCCCTCCATGACAGACAATCAGGACATTTTCATACTCTTTCTTTTCTATCTCTTTAAGAAAACTTTGGGAGCGTTTAACCATCGAATCAATGGATTCTACACTTTTAGGATTGGGAATAACTTCTGGTAATAACCAGTAAGAAGTCATTTTAAAGCCCAGTCGCGTATACTTCTTCCCTTCATAATCACCAAAATTTACTTCGATAATGCGGGAATCAACTTTGACATCCTTTTCAGGAATCCCGGCCATAAGGGATGCTGTTTGGATGGCTCTTTGTAGCGGTGAAGCATAGACGGCATCAAAATGAATCCCTTCCAGCGCTTTGTGGGCCCGTTTGGCTTGCTCGATTCCCGTTGCATTTAAAGGAATATCCGTAAGCCCTTGCATCAATTGTTCTTTATTTAGATCGGTTTGACCATGTCTTGTAATCCATATTTTCATATCGTTACTATACCATGAATTCTTTGATGATTCAGGATTTAAGTTGTATCATAAGGGCTCAAGAGGGAGTTGTATTATGACAAACGATATGACAAAAGGGCCTATATTGAAAACGTTGATTTTCTTTACGATCCCTTTAGTTTTAGGAAATTTACTTCAATTAACCTACAATACCATCGATAGTATCATAGTCGGCCAATATGTAGGTAAAGAAGCATTGGCGGCTGTCGGTACAGCCAATCCAATCATGACCTTGATTCTTTTATTTACCAACGGTATATGTCTGGGAGCTGGAATTCTCGTTTCTTTTTACTATGGTGCCAAGCGGTATGATACGTTAAAAAAACAAGTTAGTACCGGAATGATTTTTGGTTCTATATTCACTTTATGTATGAGTGGCATTATCTGTTTATTTGCCCGCCAGTTTCTCGGCCTTCTACAAGTAGAAAAAGCCATTCTGGATTTGTGTGCCCAGTATTTACGCATCGTTATGATCAGTATGATCTTCAGCTATATCTATAACTATTTGGCAAGTATCTTACGGGCCTTAGGCGATAGTCGATCTCCCCTTTACTTTCTTGCGATTAGCAGTATCTTAAATATCTTTGGTGACCTTTTATTTGTCGTTAAGTTTCAAATGGGTGTTAATGGTGCTGCATATAGTACCGCATGTTGCGAAGCAATCAGTGCTTTATGTTGCTGGATCTATATGACAAAAAAAGTAAAAGTTCTTAACCTGGGCCGACATTGGTTTGATTTTGACTGGCATCTATTAGGAAAAACGCTCTCCTATGGCATTGTCAGTGCCTTGCAACAATCTTCCATTCAAATAGGAAAGTTAGTTACCCAAGGTATGGTCAATACCCTAGGTGTGAATGCGACAGCTGCTTTTAATGCCACCAATCGAGCCGATGATTTTGCGATTCTTCCGGAACAAAACATCGCTCACGGAATGACAAGCATCATGGCCCAAAATATCGGTGCTGCAAAAGATGAACGAGCTCGTCAAACTTTTTTAGATGGCATAGGCGTTTCCATTGTTTATGGCATCGTTGTCGGAGGCTTATTATACTTTGGTGCCGAAGGTATTATGCGCTTATTTACCAATGATCCCGATGTCATTGTAGAAGGTATGAAATACTTACATATCATTGCCTATATTTATACTCTTCCAGGTATCACAAATGCGCTACAAGGTTATTTTAGAGGCATCGGAGATTTAAAGATTACCCTTTGGTCAACCATCATGAATATGAGTGGTCGCTGTGTTTCTTGTTACATATTAATGTTTCATTTTCACTTTGGCTTTGAAGCTATTCCCTGGTCGTATTTAATTGGCTGGATTCTTATGATTCTCTTTGAAGCGCCATTTATTTTCTTTGGTAAGAAAAACTATTTTCAGACAAACAAGATTTAAAACAATCAAAACCTGACATTTGGGCAGCTTGATACCAAAGATCTAACTCTTGATAGGCTTTAGAGATAGCGTTCGATAGATTTGGATCTTTGCACATACATCCAGGTAAGCCATCAAAAGTCACAATGAAATCCCCTCTATAGGGGTCTTGAATAATGCTTAATTTTAGTTCCATACGATTCACCTCTATAAGAAGGATACCTTTTTAATTGACATTAATGATGCATATATAAAAATCGAGAGAAAATTTCTCTCGATTATTTATTATTGCATTTATTTTTTAAAGTTTGACTGGGACGAAACTTAGGAAGCAAAGAAGAATGTATCATCATTGGTTCCATATTACTTGGATTTATTCCCATTCTCTCTTTCCGGTGAAAGAGTTCAAACTTACCAAAAGCCGAAATATCAATATTTCCATCATTGGCTAAGGCATCACTCATTTCATCAAAAATCAAATTCACAGCCCGCATTGCATCTAACTTGGAAATATTTAAATCCAAAGAGACGGCATCAGCTAATGAATCTTTATTTACAAATTTAGCCATTAAAACTCCTCTTTCAAATTTCTTAACATCAAATCTTTGGCACAGGTATCGGGTTTCTTTCCTTCGTATAAGATTTGATAAACTTCTTCACAAATTGGCATCACAATACCATTTTCTTGAGAAATGCGATGCACAATTTTTGCCGTTCTTACCCCTTCTACTGTCTTGGTATTATTCGCAAAGAAATTCTTTACGGTATTTTCTTTACCAATTTGATAACCAGCTTGGAAGTTACGCGAATGGATCGATGAACAAGTCACAATCAAATCGCCAATTCCTGTTAGACCCATAAAAGTTTTTTCCTGGCCACCAAAAAAGACACCATAGCGAATCATTTCTTGTAGACCACGAGTAATTAAGGCTGCACGGGTATTATCTTGATAACCTAAGCCAGATAGAATTCCACTGGCAATGGCCATAACGTTTTTAATCGCAGCACCCAGTTCACTGCCAATTTCATCCGTTCCAGTATAGATACGTAGGTATTGATTCGAAAAGAGTTCTTGAATTAATTTAGCATCTTCAATTTTTAAACTAATCGCATCAATAGTTGTTAATTGACGAATTACAACTTCTTCGGCATGGCTCGGTCCGATTAAAGAGACAACCGAACTTAAATGCTCTTTAGAAATGGTACGACGAATGACTTGTGACATGCGTTCGTTGGTATCGGGATGGAACCCTTTGGATACATTGACAACAATGGTATTGTCTTTTAAATAAGGATCAATTTGTTGACAAATCGATTCAATCGCAATGGTTGGTACAGCTAGTACGACAACATCGGCACCTTGTACTACCGTAATATCTTTTGTTGCTACCAGGGTTTCGTTTAAAAGAACATCTCCAAAAAATTTTGAATTTTTATGATTTTGATTGATGTCATCTACTTCCGATTGTGATTTTCCATAGATGATGACATCTTGTTTATTATCAGCCAGGGCTTGAGCTAAAGCTGTTCCCCAGCTTCCACTACCTAAAATAACACTATGCATAGGTAATCCTTTCTAAGCACGTTGTCGAGCAATTATATGAATTGGTGTACCCGTAAACATAAAGGCTTCGCGCAATTTATTTTCCAAATAGCGTTTATAACTAAAATGGAAGAGTTCTGGATCATTGACAAAAAGCACGATTGTTGGTGGTTCTACACCGACTTGTGATGCGTAATAAATGCGCAATTGACGTCCATTATGTGGTTTTGGTGGGTTAATCATTTGGGCATCTAAAATGACATCATTTAAGACATTGGTTGGTACACGTAAACAACATGCATCATGTACTTCATCAATTAAAGGAATCAATTGATTGACTTTTTGATGCGTTTTAGCTGAAACGAAGACAATCGGTGCATAACTTAAATAAACAAATTCATTACGAATCTTCTGTTCGATTTTATGCATCGTTTTTTCATCTTTTTCGACAGTATCCCACTTGTTGTAAACAATAATGACACCCTTGCCTGCTTCATGCGCTAGACCAGCAACATGTTTATCTTGGTCGCGAATACCTTTTTCTCCATCAATTAAGAACAGAGCTACATTACTGCGATCAATTGCCGATAAAGCACGTAAAATGGAATACTTCTCGATGTTTTCGTAGATCTTTCCACGCTTACGAATTCCGGCTGTATCGATAATCATATATTCTTGGTCGTTATAGGTGAATGGGGTATCAATGGCATCTCGCGTAGTTCCTTCGACATCCGAAACAATAACGCGATCTTCCTTTAAAATCGCATTGACTAATGAACTTTTTCCAACATTAGGCCGTCCGATGCAACAGAAAGAAGTAATGCCTTCATAGGGTTCAATGGCTTTTTCAGGTAGTAAGTCCATGATTTTATCTAAGACATCCCCAAAGCCAATACCATGGGCTCCACTGACAACCATAGGATCCCCTAAAGCGAGTTGATAGAAATCATATTGCATCATTTGTAGAGCTTCATTATCGGTTTTATTCACAGCTAATACGATTGGTTTTTTGGATTTTTGTAACTTACGAGCAATTGCTACATCATCACTGGTTACCCCTTCAATCGCACTGGTAACAAAAAGAATGACATCGGCTTCTTCAATGGCAATATCAACTTGCATATTGATTTCATCCCCAAAATCCTGGTTTTCAATTTGGATACCACCGGTATCGATTAAACGAAAAGATTGGGTTAACCATTCGACTTCACCATATATACGGTCTCGGGTAACACCTGGTGTATCATCTACAATACTCTTTCTTTGCCCGATTAAACGGTTAAAAATTGTGGATTTACCTACATTTGGGCGACCAACAATAGCGACAGTTCCTCGTAACATATTCAAATCTCCTTTTCTATTAAGCTTTGCGTACAAGCTCTAGTACTTCTTTAACAACTTCATCAATCGTTAAATTGGATGTATCAATTCGAATCGCATCTTTTGCTTGAACTAAAGGAGAGATTTCACGATGACTATCTTGATAGTCGCGAGCGACAATATCTTGGTAAATCGTTTCACAATCTGCTTGTATACCTTGTGAGATATATTCTTTATATCGTCTTTCGGCACGCGCTTTAGCAGATGCATCCATATAGATCTTTACTTCGGCATCAGGTAAAACGACGGTACAAATATCACGACCATCGAGAATATATCCTTTATCTTTGGCAACTTCTTGTTGCAAGGTAACCATTTTCTTACGAACCGAAGGATTGGTTGCAACTTTAGAAGTAAGCATTGATATTTCATTGGTACGAATTTCCTTTGATACATCTACATCATTTAAAAAGACCTGTTTTCCTTGAAAGGAAATATGTATCGAATCTAAAGCCTGGTCTAAAGCTTGAGAATCGGATAAATCAATTTGGTGGGAAACTAAATAATACGCAACACAGCGATACATAGCTCCGGTATCTAAATGAACCATATGCAAACTCTCTGCGACTCGATCTGCAATGGTGCTTTTCCCTACACCACTTGGTCCATCAATGGCAATATTTATAGCACTAGACATACTAAGCAGCTAATCGACGCATCATTATCACAGTCGCAATGATAAAGACGACTAATAAAACAATTAAGACCGCTAAGACAATATTTAAGATTTTTCCAGCCGTATTTTGAGAACCCGTATTTTGTATTGGCGCTGGTTTAGTTTCAACCTTTGGTTTTTTAGGCGCTTCTTTTTTAACTGCTTCCTTCTTTACTGGCGCTTTTTTAGCTTTAGGAGCTGGTGCTTTTTTCTCTTTCTTGTTAAAGAAAGGTTTATGTTCTTTAGCTGGTTTTTCACTAACTTGTTCTGGCGCTTTTTCAGCTCGGATACCAGGACGTTTATAATGATCTTTACTAGAAAGAGTTTCGAAGGTTTCTTCTACTTCATCATAGACAAAGTCATCGCTGGATAAGATGATTTTATTGTCTGAATCTGAATCGGTGTTTGTTTCAACAGGTTTGGTTTCCAAGGTATCGAAATTTTCTTCCGGTTCTTCCTCTTCCAAAGGATACATAGGAAGTGGTTTTTCGGACATTGGAAGAATGGTTGGCCCTTTGTCTTCGACAACTGGTTCTTCTTTTTCTTTTTCTTGAAGAATTGTTTTGTCTTGTACTTCTTTGATTTTAGTCACTGGTACTTGCATCGTAGAACCAAGATCTTCTTGTTGCTGCTCCAATGGAACAAAATGTTGGTTACGATGTTTGGACTGAGTTCCATCTAATTGTTTTAAGATGTTGATTTGCGTATCATCCCAAACTGAGTTTCCTTGATCAAGATTGTATTGACGAACTTCATCAATCAAATGATCCATAACAGGACTATTAGGTAAAGTAGAACTTACCGTTTGATTGCTGGCTTCTTTATGGGGATTATTCGCATGGGATAAATTTCCATTGGAATCTTTATTTGCGACACGTGATAAACGTTGATATGGTTGTTCATTTTGCACTTGTTGAGCTTCTGTTGTTTCTTCTTCCAACCGATCTCTCAACACTTGATATCTTTGCATTCTTGAATATTTAGGCATAGTTTCCTCCTGTTTCACACTCTATAAATTATATAAAAAAACGCTTCTAAAGTCTATAAATATAGGAAAATCCCTAGGATGGGTCACTTTCTTTCTTGAAGGATTTCGCATGAAATAAGGCATAAATGAGTCCTCCAATTAAACCACCTAAGGTATTATAAACCAGGTCAGATAATTGAAATGAACCAAGTTTTAGAAACAATTGGGTAAATTCAATACCCAGTGAAAACAAGAAAGAAATCTTCACGGATTTTTTGATTAAAGCAAAAAAAGAAAACGATTGATTTTGCTTCATCACAAAGTATAAATACATCAATGGAATAAAGAGAATCAGGTTTTCAACACCTTCGGTAAAAATATTTCCATCGACGTCATGTATAGACCAGGTACCAATCACATTATTTAGCGGATTGATCCATAAGGAACGACCTAAGATCGTACGCGATAAAATCATAAAGAGATAGAAGACAAAATAGAATACCCTGCGTAAGTCCTTGCTCGCTTTAAATTTTGTAAATAATCCTTGAATAGCTACTTTAAAGCCGCCTTTTTTTTTCGCAGTTAAATAAAAATACATAAAGAAAAAAGCTAATAATAAGGATTCAAAAAATCCAGTATAAAGTCCCGATAAAATGTTTGTTAGAATGTTTTTAAATATCATCATGATTGTATTTTTCCCCTTAAATGTAGAAAAGCTGTTGGTTCCTTCAACAGCTTTGTGCACTTATTTATTTTGCGCGTCCAGAATACTTTCCATCATTGGTATTAACCACGATCATTTCATCTTGATTAATGAATAATGGAACTTTCACTTCTAAACCCGTCTCTAAAACAGCATTTTTACTAGCTGATGTAGCTGTATCCCCTTTTACTGCAGCTTCACATTCAACTACTTGTAAAGTAACTTTATCAGGTAATTGAATACCTAAGATTTCCCCTTCATAGCTTGTGATGTTTACATTGTTTTCTGGTTTGATAAATTGTTTTTCCCAAGTTAAACGTTCGCTGGGAATTTCAATTTGATCATAGGTTTCATTATCCATGAAAACCATAGAATCTTCGGTATCATATAAATACTGCATTTCGCGTTTTTCAATTTCGGCAGGAGTAACTTTTTCTCCACCACCCCAAGATAATTCGATATTACTTCCTGAACGTAAGTTACGAACTTTGGCTTTTACTACCATAGCACTACGTGCCGTTTTATTTTGTGAAATATCTAATACAACATAAATTTCGTTGTCTACTAAAATTGTATTTCCTGGTTTTAAATCATTTGAACTAATCATGTTAATTTCTCCTCAAATTTCTTTTTAATTATATATTAGACCATGTATTTGTCAATTCAGACAAAGTAAAAGACGTCATATTGACGTCTTTTACTATATCGAAAGGAATCGATATGAATAAATATGCTCACATACGTTAAGGAAGGATGTGTTGTATGCGAGTCGTTGAGATTGAGCCTGATCTCATACTTTATCCACCGTTATAATACAACTTTGCGATGGAAATGTAAACCCTTACAGATAAATTCTCATTGCTCAATCCAATCTTTCTAGTGATGAAGCAGTTTTAACTTTTTCAAAAATGCCTTTAAACCTTTGATTTCCGTTTCGGGATGATATTCTTTACGAATATAGGCATCTTGATAATCGTATGGTTCATCGGTACTATTGATAGCTGTATATGATCCATCAGGAAGGATAATACGCGTCTTTACATTATCTCTCCATTGATCTTCAAAATACTTCATAACTAAGGCTTTGCAGGAAGCATCTAAAATCGGACTCGCTACTTCAACCCGCTTTTTGGTATTTCGTGTCATAAAGTCAGCACTGGAAATATAGACTTTACAATCTTCCTTCGGACCAAACCAATAAATTCTAGAATGCTCTAAGAAACGTCCGACAATCGAATGCACTTCAATATTTTCGGTTTGCCCTTCAATTCCTGGTAAAATGCAACAAATTCCCCGAATGATCATATGGATCTTAACTCCTGCACAACTTGCTTTTTGGAGTTTCTCCATGATTTGTACATCGGTCATAGAGTTCATCTTTAAGGCAATAAAGGCTTTTTGATGGCTCTGTGCTCTTTCAATTTGTTCATCGATAGCTTGTAAGACACAGTGTTTTAATTGATTTGGAGAAACCCATAATTGATTGTATTTTCCATGTACATCGGATAAAGACATATTTTGGAAAAAATGTTGAGCATCCAAGCCAATTTCGGAACGTGCTGTGATATAAGAAATATCCGTATACATTCGACTTGTCTTTTCATTATAGTTTCCGGTTCCAATTTGGGTAATCGTCTTCATGCCTTTATGCGTTTTTAAAACAATCTGCAACAATTTCGAATGCACTTTGTATTTTTCAAAACCATAGATAATTGTACAACCTGCTTGTTCGAGCTCTTGCGCAGCTGAGATATTGTGTTGTTCATCAAAACGTGCACGAAGTTCCATTAATACCGTTACTTCAATACCATTTTCTACAGCATTTTGTAAAGCATGGACAATCTTACTGTTCTTCGCTAAACGATAAATCGTAATCTTGATAGATACGACCTGTTTGGATTGACTTGCTTCATTTAAAAGCTTTAAGAAGATATCAATATCTTCAAATGGATAGAATAAAATCAAATCATGGGCCAGAACTTGAGGAATAATCGGAAGCTCTGGAATATAGTTTTGACAAGCCTTTGGTGTATATGGTTCATACAACAAAGGTTTTGCCAAGTTTTTCGGTGCATGATCAATAACGTCAAAGACATGACTCATTTCCATTGTTGTTCTTGATTCAAACATCTGCTCTTCTTTTAGATTCAATTGTTTCGCTAAGTATTCTTTGGTTTCTTTATCGATATGTTTATAGTATTCCAAACGAATCGTCGCTAGACGTTTCCGTTTCTTCAGAATCGTCTTCATATAGTCCCGATAGTCTTCATCTTCATCCATTTCCTGGGTATTTAAGTTGATATCGGCATTGCGCGTTACACGAATAATCGATTTAGAAAGAATTTCATACGAATTAAAGACTTTATGCACCATATGATAGATCATATGCTCAACTAAAACATAGGATCCTTGCATATCTGGTACATAAATGACTCGTGTTAAATAGTCGGGTACTGGAACAATCCCAAAGACTTCCTTATCCTTTTCTTTTAAACGAACAATAATGTATTGCGCTTTGTTTAATAAATGTGGAAAAGGATGTTGCCAGTCAAGAATCAGCGCTGATAAAAGCGGAGCTACCTGGCTGTCAAAATAGTCTTCCATCCATTTTAACTGCTTTTTATTGAGCTGACTTTTAGAAAGTCGGGCCATATGTAATGATTCCAAGGTATGATTGATGTTCTTTTCCACTTCATCTTTTTTGGGATATAAATCCGCAACTACAGAATAAATGGCATCCAGTTCTTCACCTGGTGTCATAAAGCTTCGATGGTCTTTGTGCTTTGGTTCTACAAGTGATAAATCATATAAAGAACCACAGCGAACCATAAAAAATTCATCTAGGTTGCTACAAAAAATTGCTACGAATTTTAATCTTTCTAATAAAGGAATTCTTGGATCAGCGGCTTCTTCTAAAACTCGTTGATTAAAGTATAACCAAGATAATTCCCGATCTTGCATAAATGTCATTGTTTTAATATCCTTTCTAGGACATATCCTTCTCTTACCCCAAACATCGATACTTGAATATGTTTTGCCTGGGTAAGATCAAGTAAAGTATCCACAATCAATAAACCTGTAAATAAAGTATGGACACGATCTGCCTTTACTTTTAAAAAGAGTCGAATCACTTCTTTACTAGGTCGATTCAATAATTCATCCACTAAAGAATGAATCGTATTACTATCTATATTATAGTTTTCTGGATTCATTTCATCTAATCGAATTAATAAACTACGAATCGCCCGCATACTTCCACCGGTAATTGTCAAATTATCGACTTTCTTTTTCTTTTTTATACAATCCGTAAATTGATTTTCAATCTCTTTACGGATTGCACTGGCTTCTTTTTTGTTGGGAATGATTTGATCTACATACTTTTGATAGAGATTTAAAGACCCAATAGGCAAACTAATTGGGTCCATCGGTTCTTTTTTCTTAAAGCGAACGATTTCGGTACTACCTCCACCCGTATCAATATAATATCCATTTTCAAATTGGATTTTACTGAGGGCTCCTTTAAAAGATAACCTGGCTTCTTCTTCCCCTGATAATAAATCAATGGACACATCGCAGGTTTTTTGTATATACGCTAAGACTTCTTCGGTATTTTCAATATTTCTTAAAGACGCTGTCGCAAAAACATGGAATCCATCTAAATGCAGAGCTTGTGCCGTATCCTTAAAAGATAATAGACAATCTTTTAGGGCATCCATACCCTCTTTTGTATAATGTTTCTTTTTAATATAAGCGACAAGACCTACTGCCTCTTTTTTTGATAATAAGTTTTCAAATGTTTGGTTTTCTATTCGATAGATATTCATACGAATCGTATTTGATCCGACATCTACAATTCCAACAAGCATAAATTCCCTTCTTTCTATTTAAGTATAAAGATGCATTGTATGTTTTTTGTAAAGTCCATGTAAAAGCGTACAGAAAAAAAAGAAAGTGAAAAAATCACTTTCTTACTTAGTTAAATATTCATCAATGGAACTAGCTGCTTTCTTTCCAGCTCCCATTGCACTGATAACTGTAGCTGCACCGGTTACGGCATCACCACCAGCATAGACACCATCTTTAGTTGTCATTTCGTTTTCATCAACAACTAAACATCCGCGACGGTTGACTTCTAGACCAGGTGTCGTTGAACGAATCAAAGGGTTTGGACTGGTACCAATGGCCATAATCATACAATCTGCTTCGATTTGGAATTCACTACCTTCTACAGGAATTGGTCTTCTTCTTCCTGAAGCATCCGGTTCACCAAGTTCCATCTTAATGCATTCTACATGCGATACCCATCCTTGATCATCTCCGATTACCTTTACCGGATTATTTAATAAATCAAAGATAATACCTTCTTCTTGGGCATGTTCCACTTCTTCTTTACGTGCAGGTAATTCTTCCATACTACGACGATATACAATATGAACTTCTGCCCCTAGACGTCTAGCACAACGGGCTGCATCCATGGCAACATTTCCACCGCCAACGATAACACATTTCTTTGGATGGTAGATTGGCGTATTACTATCTTCTTTATAGGCTTTCATTAAATTGATTCGAGTTAAAAACTCATTGGCACTAAATACACCTTTTAAGTTTTCACCCTCTAGGTTCATAAAGCGTGGAAGACCAGCACCAGAACCTACAAATACAGCTTCAAAGCCATCTTCTTCCATTAATGCATCAATGGTATCACTGCGACCTACGACAAAGTTGGTAACAATATTGACACCTAAAGCTTTTAAGTTTTCGATTTCTTTACGAACAATGTCTTTTGGTAAACGGAATTCAGGAATTCCATACATCAATACACCACCAGCTTCATGTAAAGCTTCAAAAATTGTTACTTCATAGCCTTTCTTTGCTAAATCTCCGGCACAAGTTAAGCCAGAAGGCCCTGCACCAACAATCGCTACTTTATGACCATTGCTTTGTGGTTTTACGGGTTTTTCTTGGGTATGTTCGCGATGGTAATCGGCAACAAAGCGTTCCAAACGTCCGATTCCTACCGCTTCATGTTTAATGCCTCGAACACAATGTTTTTCACATTGATTTTCTTGAGGACAAACACGACCACAAACTGCAGGCAAACTAGAAGTAAGGGAAATCACTTGATAAGCCCCTTCAAAATCTCCGTCTTTCACTTTTTCAATAAAATCGGGAATGTGGATATTTACAGGACATCCACTGACACAAGGTTGATGTTTACAATGCAGGCAACGTTGTGCTTCATAAATTGCATCTTCTTCGGAATAACCCATCGCAACTTCTTCAAAGTTGGAGCGACGTACATTTGGATCTTGTACGGGCATTGGGGTTTTCTTAGGATCCATATTAGGCATTATGCTACCTCCTTTTTCAACAAGTTACAGCTCTTCTCGCGGGCCTGTTTTTCAAAATCTGCATAGGTGCGATTTCGTGACATTGCTTCATCAAAATCGACAAGATGACCATCAAAATCTGGTCCATCTACACAGGCAAATTTCATTTCTCCACCAACAGTCAAGCGACAACATCCACACATTCCCGTTCCATCAACCATAATTGGGTTCATAGAAACAACGGTTGGAATATTATATTTCTTTGTCGTTAGACAAACAAATTTCATCATGATCAATGGTCCAATCGCAACAACTTCATCAAATTGTTCTCCGCCATTGATGAGCTCTTCTAGTTTATTGGTAACTAAACCTTTTTCTCCACATGATCCATCATCACTCATTAAGTAATAGTGATCGGATACAGCTTCAAATTCCTTTTGCAGGATTACAAGATCTTCATTTCGGAATCCGACAATTGTTGTAACATCGGCACCTGCTTGTTGAAAAGCTTTAGCCGTTGGATATGCGATAGCACAACCAACACCACCACCGATAATACAAACTTTTTTATTTCCATCAATTTCGCTTGGTTTTCCTAGAGGACCAACGAAATCATGAATTGAATCTCCAACTTCTTTGGCATTTAACAATTCTGTCATGCCACCAACAATTTGGAAAATAATTGATACAGTTCCCTTTTCTGGGTCTGAATCTTCAATTGTGAAAGGAATTCTTTCACTATCCTCGTTGACACGTAAAATAATAAATTGACCTGCTTTTGCACGCTTTGCGACAAAAGGGGCTTCAACAACTAATTTTGTGACCGTAGGATTTAAAACCTCTTTTTCAAGAATTTTATACATTTTTCATCACCTATCCAACGTGCATTATACATAAAATTGCGCTTTAAGTCACGAATGATAATTCTTTCACAAAAAAACACCTGACTATCAGGTGTATACAATTACTTTTGTTCTTTTAACAACATCAACCCTCTTTGTTCGATATTTGGATCAAAATACTGCATAGGAGGATTATCGCTTGTACCTTTGGTGTAATTACGGTTATTGATAAAAGTTAAGAAATCTCCTTCTTTACTTAAATCATCGAGACAATCCAAGAATAAATTGATGGCGGTTTGAGCTTGGACTAAAGCCTTGTCATATAATTCAAAGAAACTATCGGTACTAGTCTTTGTACAATCACAAGGATGACACCAAGTTTCATGCAGTAAGTTACAGATGTCGCATGGATCATTTGGTTTATCTGGAATAATCATAGCTGAAATCAAACCATCTAAATGGAGTTTCTCTTCCATATTGGATAAGCGTTTGAGTTTTACACCAGATTGATCATACAAGGCTTTTTGACAAAGAGCCCAGTCATTTAAGGCTTCTAAGATTTGATGGGGTTTAATGTCCGTATCATAAACAGTTTTAGCGCCTTTGACATACAAACGCGCAATCGAGCGTACATCATCAATATCTACTTCACAGATCTTATAGGCTTTAAAATCTTTAATTGTCTTTTCCTCTTTAACTTTTAAAAGAATCGCATCAAGTAAAGATTCGATTTTATGGTGGCGGAATTTAGAAATCGTATCGCCAGATCCGGTACGATAGAAAATATATGGATGCGTAACCGAATCCAAAGCCCAATGGCTTAGTAAACCCATCATATACGCAATTTCATCTTGTTTCACTTGTGGATCGCTTTCTTGACGAATGACATTTAAACAAGATTTAAAGAACGAATTGATTTCTTTCCGATGACAATAAGTACCTAAAGCGCGTACTTGACTCTTTTCTTTCAAGTTTTTGGGATTTACCCCATGAAAGTATAGAAAATCAGGACCATTGGCACCAATTTCATACAGTGCTTGATTAAAATTCACTTTTTGTACTTGTTCATCCGACAAAGACTTTTCTTTTAATTCTCGTGCAAATAAGACATGAGTAATAATATTTGGCATATTTAGCCCTCCTTGACTGCTTTTAACAGTCCATGATATACCACGTATTCTGCATACGTATCCATTTGACAATAGGTACGGATGTTTTGACGAATTATAGAACGCTTCTGTTCGTCTGCTTTTTCAAAGTTTCGATACGCATATACCGCATTCAACCCATCTTTAATAGATAGTTGGTTATAAGAAACCGAATCTGTAAAAATCGGGAGAATATTCTTTAAAGAATAATGCCCATGCATGCGATTATCATAGTATAGACCACATTCAAAAGGTTTAGATAAGTCGATCATGCGATCGTAAATTTGCGCTAAATCATCGGCATATTGAGGAAACTGTTCTCCTAATTGAATCAGACGTAGTTTTTCGGCTCCCTCCATATTATAAACCAAGATGCTTCCTGTTTTAGGAACAGAAGCAATCAAAGATTGAATAAAAGCCTCGCGACAATCCCCATAATCGAAGAAGTCCAAATGGGTTAAGTTTTGATCTTCATCTTCGACATGTAAACTGTATTGAAAACACAATACATCAAATGGTTTCATATTCTTATAGGGTGGAATCGCAAAAGTATCCCATTCAAAATCCAGGTAAGAAATCGGTTCTTGCAGCTTTTCCAACCACGTTTTAATGGCTACATGATCGATAAATAGTCCATTCTTGCTGGCCATGTATTGCGCATATTGTAAACGAAATCCTTCTAACAATTTAGGATCTAGTTGACTCACATGTTCAATACCCGATTCTAAAGCCTGGAGCTTTTTCGATGAAGTAGTTAAAAAAGCAATCGAATCATCGGGAAGCGTTGAATCATCAAAACAAGATTCATAAAAAGGACAGCGCCGACCTTGGGTACAGCGTTTATTCCGTTCAGGTTTATGATTCGGCAAGTTTTGCAGCAAAGCTTCAGTTTGTTCAATCCAGCTATCTAAATCAAAAGTTTCCTTTTCCATACAAGCATCAATGGATAAATGTAGATTATTTCTTCGATTAAATAAACAATCGGAAACTAAAAAGAGTTGATTTAGATCCAGATCATCTTGTCGAACATAATCTTTATTTAAATAGAGGATCTTATGTTTTGTGACGGAAATACCTAGATGGGCCAGGATTTCTTTATTCACTTTCATCATCCGTGCTTCTTTTTCTTTTGGGAAAGCGGAAAGATATGGATAAATTGCTTCATAGCCATCCGCAATTTGCTTTAAGATCGGAATGCGCGTACGACAATTCTTATAGGAAAAACGTCCTTGTACAAGTATTCCATTTTTATGCAGAAGCTCTAAGGAAGTATTGTTTGAATCTCCGGTATGACCACATGGTGCATCTTCTAAATGAAAGTAGCGCATCCAGGTTTTTGAAAATGGCTCCAACATATGATAGTAGCCTTGAAATTCCTCTTGCTTTTCCCTTTGGTTCTTTATGAAGTAAGGACAACGTTCAAAATGTAGTAAATCAGTAACATGTATCATTTTATTCACCTTTAGTATCATACGTTATCCTTGATAATTACGCAAAGTCGAAACTAAGCGTTCTTGGTATTCGTTCACGATTTGTTCAGGAGACAGGATGCGTATATCTTTTCCAAAAGAGAACAGTTGCCGATACAATAAGTACAAATCTTCAACTAAAAAAGAATAGATGTTCTCTTCCTCTTCACGGAAATCCAGACCCCAATAGGCTTCTTTAAAAAGCCGTAGAATCGCTGGACTGACCCAAACAGTAACGCGATAAAATTCCCCTTTAATCAAAGAATTCTTTCCTATATGTGCTTCGACATGAAAATCCACATCGCGTGTAAAACGTTTTTCACTGCATACGACTTTTTTCATGCGTTCACTGGAAAAACGATACATACGATAATCTTGACGGGTATGGTTATAGCCGAGTACATAATACGCATCGTGATAATGAATCAACTCATATGGATCAACCAAATACGTTTCACTAGCTTGTTGGCGCTTGGCTTGATACGTAAGTTCAATGGAGTGATTCATTTCAAGGGCATCTTGTACGGTATGTAACATAGATAATTCCTTTTTTGACATTTGGATATTTGGATCATCCATATAAATCGGAAAAATCAAATTCATATCGCGACTTGAATTCAATACTTTATCTACGGCCGAATTAAAGCTTGATTTTTTTTCAAACTGCTGAGTTTGAATAAAATGTTTAGCTTCTAAAAGGGCTTGTTCTTCTTGTTTATCTAAACGCAAGGCCGGGAAAATACTTGTTTCATCGAGATAATACCCACCATATCGGCCTTTGATTTCTTGAATATTGTAACCAGCTGTAATCAATTCCCTTTTATATTCACGAATATTCCGGGGATTTACTTCCAAAGCCTGGGCTAATTCTTTGGAGTTAATGGGATTTTGTTTTGTTGCATTGGCTTTTAATATGAGCAACATTCTTATACATAAACTTGTTCGATTCATATCTTACTCCGTTTCATTTTCTTCCATACGAATACCGCGTTTTTTAAATTGGGTAAATTCGTATTCTTGCATCAAGCGATAAAAGGAAGAAAAAACTGGTATAAAGACAATCATACCTAATACCCCACCAATGCTGGCACCTACGGTAATAGCCACTAATACATACATGGATGGTAGACCAACCGACTTACCAACAACATTTGGATAAATGAAATTTCCTTCCACTTGTTGGATGCAGATAAACATCACAAAGAAAGTGATCCCTTGTGTTGGACTTTGGGCAAATATTAATAGCGAACAAAGAAAAGCTGCAACTAAGGCACCAAACATGGGAACTAGCGCCGCAATTCCAATCACAAAACCACATAAGAATGAATAAGGTAAGTGGAGTAAAGTACTTCCAATAATAACCAGTGAGGCCAGAATTACGCATTCCAGTAAGGTTCCTCCAATGTAACGAGCAAAGGTATGTTTAAAAACTTGATATATATGATTTGTCGTGGCATAAGCATTTTCAGGTAAAACCGCATAAAAGAAATGATGCATATCGGTTAAGAAACGCTTCTTATTAAAAATCACAAAGATCGAAAAGACAAAACTAATAAAGAAAGTCGTTACCCAGGAAATCGTAGTCGAAATAATCGAATTGACTTGACCGACAAAGGTATTACTACCAAAAATCAGTTTGCTGGTTTGATCTAGATAACCGACCATCATCTGGGTATCAATTTTGGATAAATCAATATGTGCAACGAACTGATACAAAGACTTAGAATGTTTCGTCAAACGCAAGGCAAGCGTTTTTAAGTGTATCGCTATCAAAGGTATATTATTGACTAATTTTTCAATAGATAAAACCAGTTGCGGAATAATCGCAATAAAGAAAGCAATAAAAATCAGTACAAAAATGATAATCGATAAAAGATTTGCGAAAGTACGTATCCGCTTCGTTTCCTTTTTCTTGGTAATAGCTTTGTATACACGAATTAAATTATTGGAAATAATGTTAAAAACAAACGCAAAGCCTAAGCCGATAAAAAAGGGAAATAAAATAGAAACGATCCACGCAAAGAACGTTAAAATTTTCTCTATATTGATTACAAACAAGATAACTAGCGCAATGAAAATCACCATGTATTGGCAAAATTGCACAAGTTTTTTATATTCTATTGGTGCATGAAACATGACATCACATCCTTTGGTTTAATTCTACATCATACTTGTCAAATTACAAGAAACAGAAACAATTGTAAAGGCTTTCGGAGTGTTGAAATGTCTTTCATTTTTTGTTTACAATTCTTGCATTTGGGATTAAAATAGTCGACATTGGAGGATTCGATTATGACAAAATATATCTTTGTGACAGGTGGTGTTGTATCAGGTTTAGGAAAAGGTATAAGTGCTGCCAGTTTAGGACGTTTATTGAAAGCACGGGGCTATAAAGTGACTTCGCAAAAGTTAGATCCATATATTAATGTGGACCCTGGTACGATGTCACCTTTGCAACATGGTGAAGTATTTGTGACGGAAGATGGTTTAGAAGCCGATTTAGACTTAGGCCATTACGAACGATTCATCGACGAAAATTTACATACCTATTCCAATTTAACGACCGGTAAAGTGTATTGGAATGTCATTAATAAGGAACGTGATGGAAAGTACTTAGGCCAAACAGTTCAGGTCATCCCTCATGTGACCAATGAAATTAAATCCTTTATTCATCAAGCTGGTAAACATGCCAATGCGGACTTTGTGATTACCGAAATCGGAGGAACGACCGGAGACATCGAAAGTCTTCCCTTCCTGGAATCTATTCGTCAAATTCAATTAGAAGTTGGTCGTCAAAATTGTTTATTTATTCATGTAACCTATATTCCTTATTTGGAAGGAAGTAAAGAATACAAGTCAAAACCTACTCAACATAGTGTAAAAGAATTACGTTCGTATGGAATTAACCCAGACATTATCATTACTCGTTGTAATGAAAAAATTCCGGCATCCGTCTTAAATAAAATCAGTTTGTTCTGTAATGTCGATCAAGAAAGTGTTATTGAAAATATTACCTTGGATTCTTTATATGAAGTTCCATTAATGTTGGAAGAACAACATCTAGCCGATATTGTTTGTAAGAAAATGGATTGTCAAATTCGTAAGCCAGATCTTAGTGAATGGAAAGCCATGGTAGATCGTATCAAACATCCGAAACAAACCGTACATATTGGTTTAGTTGGAAAATATGTCGAATTGCATGATGCCTACTTAAGCGTTTCCGAAGCGCTTTATCATGCTGGTTTTGCGAATTCTGCCAGTGTTAAAATCCATTGGATTGATTCGGAAGGATTAACCCAAGATAATTTAGGCGAAAAATTAAAAGGTATTGATGGTATTATCCTACCTGGTGGTTTTGGGGATCGTGGAATAGAAGGTATGATTCAAACAGCCATTTATTGTTACGACCATAAAATTCCTTACTTTGGTATCTGTTTAGGTATGCAAGTGGCAGCGATTTCATTTGCCCGTAATGTATTAGGTTATAAAGATGCCAACAGTTTTGAATTTGATGAAACTTCGGATCATTTAATTATCGATTTCATGCAAGATCAAAGCAATGAAATGCGTAAAGGTGGAACCATGCGTCTAGGCGCTTATCCTTGCCAGTTAAAACAAGGAACCAAATTACATGCCTTGTACAATCAAGATTTAATTCAAGAAAGACATCGTCATCGTTACGAATTTAATAATTTCTATCGTGATGAATTTGAAAACCATGGAATGATGATTGCCGGTACAAGTCCGGATCAACAATTAGTGGAAGCTATTGAAGCGAAAAATCATCCATTCTTTGTCGGTGTGCAATATCATCCAGAATTCAAATCCCGTCCGAACCGTCCACATCCAATCTTTGAAGGATTCATTCAAGCATCCTTACAAAATCAAGACTAAGATGAAAAATCTTAGTCTTTTTTTACAGTAAGCGTTTGTCATACATTCTCTTTAAAAACACTTTATGATATAATACAGCCATGGAGGAAAATTGGAAAATGAAAATAGTTGACGATTATTTTGGATGCAATGTGTTTAGTTTGGACACAATGCAGAAATACCTTCCCCATTCAACTTACAAAATCATGAAGGATGTAATGGAAAATGAGAAAGAATTACCCAAAGAAATTGCAGACATCGTTGCCAACGCAATGAAAGATTGGGCCATCGAAAAAGGAGCGACACACTTCACACACTGGTTCCAACCAATGACAGGAATCACCGCAGAAAAGCATGACGCCTTTATTAATCCATCGGGTCCTAATTCGGTCATTAGTGAATTCCGAGGAAAAGAATTAATTAAAGGAGAACCCGATGCTTCCAGCTTTCCAAGTGGCGGGTTAAGAGCTACTTTTGAAGCCAGAGGATATACGGCATGGGATCCTACAAGTTTTGCGTTTGTGAAAGATAAAACCCTGTATATCCCTACTCTATTCTGTTCTTTTGATGGATCAAGTCTAGATAAAAAAACCGGCTTATTGCGAAGTATTGATGCACTAAATGCCGCAGCTGTTCGCTTATTAAATATTCTTGGTTACAATACAAAAAAGATTAATGTAACTGTCGGACCGGAACAAGAATACTTCTTAATTGATGAAAAGATGTATAAACAACGTTTAGACCTGATGGTAACGGGACGTACTTTATTTGGTTGCCCACCAGTCAAAGGACAAGAGTTGGATGATCATTATTTTGGTAATATCAATGAACGCGTAAAAGCTTTTATGGAAGAAGTAAATGAGGAATTGTGGGAGTTAGGTGTTTATGCCAAAACCGAACATAAAGAAGTTGCTCCTTGCCAATTTGAGTTAGCGCCTGTCTACTCTTCCCTAAATCTTTCCTGTGATCAAAACCAGTTGACCATGGAAGTCTTAAAGAAGGTCGCAAAACATCACGGCTTGGTATGTTTGTTGCATGAAAAACCTTTTGACGGTGTCAATGGATCTGGAAAACATGATAACTGGTCCTTTAGTGATGATAAAGGCCATAATATTTTAGAACCAGGTGATAGTCCAAAAGATAACATTCGTTTCTTAACCGTATTAGCAGCTATTATTAAAGGTGTTGATGAATATCAAGATCTTTTACGCTTAAGTGTAGCCTCAGCCGGTAATGACCATCGTTTAGGTGCTGATGAAGCTCCTCCAGCTATCATCTCCATTTACTTGGGCGAAGAGCTAACTGCTATTCTAGAAGCCATTGAATCTGGTAGTGAATATATCGATCATTTCAATACCAAACTGGAACTAGGTGTATCCAGTCTTCCATTGATTGCCAAAGATACAACCGATCGGAATCGTACCAGTCCGTTTGCGTTTACAGGAAATAAATTTGAATTCCGTATGTTAGGAAGCGAAGACAATATTTCTTGTCCAAATACCATTTTAAATACCATTGTGGCAGAAGAATTAACTCAATTTGCGACAGAATTAGAATGTTGCGAATCTTCGAACATTACCGAAGCTACAATTCAATTAATTCGTCGTACCCTAAAAGAACATAAACGAATTCTATATTCAGGAAATGGTTATTCGGAAGAATGGCGCCAAGAAGCTTTAAGTCGCGGTCTATTAGAATTTAAGACAGCTGCAGATGCCTTAGTGCATTATACGGATCCTAAGAATTTGGAATTATTTAAACGCCATAATATTTATTCAGCTAGTGAATTACATGCACGGGAAAACATTCTTTTGATGAATTACTATCAAGTCATTCACATTGAATCAAAAACAATGGTTTATATGTTGCGTAAACAAATTCTACCAGCCGTCTTTGCGTACCAGGCACAACTTGCCGATATTATGCAAAGTAAACAAGCAGTTGGAGTTTCGGTAGCGATGGAACAAAAAATGATGCAAAAAATCAATGCACCATTAGAAACGCTAGATACTTTATTAGAACAATTGGAAGAAATCAACGCTAAAGACGTAAATGAAGCTAAAGCAGCTTCAACATTTGCCGCTACTGAAATTCTTCCACTTATGGAAACCATTCGTCAACTTACGGATACAATCGAAAGTAATATGCCAAAGAAAGCTTGGCCAATGCCAGATTATAACGACATCTTATTTCAGTCATTTGACTAAAACACAAAAGAGGATCAATTGATCCTCTCATTTTAATATATAAGCACGATATGCATCTAGTTGAATCGTATGATCTATAGCTATCGTTTTATCAGTTAGTAAATCCGTTTTTTCACCACTAAAGTCCAATGGGAATGTGCAAGGCTTTTCATCAAGATTGATACAAACCAGGCAGTCATTTCTTTGATAGATACAAGCTGTATTGCTGATGGCAATTTGTTTATAGTTGGCATTATGGAAAGCTGTTTCAGATTTTTTAATCGCAATAAGTTTTGCGATATAATCGGTTAATTCATTCCATTGACAGGCTTCAACAGCTGGACGCAATTCTGTGTCATTAGCATTTTTTTGCCCTTCTATGCCCCATTCACTGCCATAGTAAATACATGGAATCCCTGGCATAGTCATCAACATTGTATAAATCAAAGGTAGATGCTTTTTATTCGTCAATACAGAAGCAATTCGCACTACATCGTGATTGTCTAAGAAATTCCATAACATTTTTCCGGTATATAGACACCAGGGATCTTGGCCAAATTGTCGATTGAGCGAGTACAAGATTTCAAAGAAGTTTCTGGAATTAAAGCTTGAGTAAAGTCCTTTATAACATTCATAGTTGGTACAACTATCTAACATGGCATCATTCATCCAAACATTGTAATCTCCATGTAGGGTTTCCCCTAATAAGAAAAAGTCGGGATTTTTTGCCTTACAATGACTTCTTACTGTTTTTAGAAAATCATGATCCAGACAATACGCCACATCAAAACGAATGCCATCAATACAATAGTAATCCATCCATTCATCAATGACTTTTAATAAATACGCTACAACTTCAGGATTCTTTAAATTTAATTTAACGAGAATTTCATTACCTTCCCAGTTTTGATACCAAAAGCCATCATTGAAACTGGTATTCCCGTTAAAATCAATAAAGAACCAATCTTTATACGGACTGTTTTCGCGTTTTTCTAACACATCTTTAAACGCGAAGAATTCTCTTCCCACATGATTAAATACCCCATCAAAAAGGACTTTAATGCCTTCTTGATGATAGGCATCGAGAACTTCTTTGACATCTTCATTGGTTCCCAGGCGACAATCTACTTGAAAGAAATCTGTCGTATCATAGCCATGGGAAATCGATTGAAACAAGGGGTTAAATAGGACACCCGAAATTCCCAGCTTCTTTAAATGCGGAATCCACTTCTTCGCTTGAAGAAAACGGTGTTCTAATTTTCCATCGTTAGTAAAAGGAGCTTTGAAAGCTCCTAAAGGATATATTTGATAAAATACACTTGCATCTGTCCACATAGAATTCTCCTTTACTGAATAATATCGGCTGCTTGAATAGGAATTAAGTCAAATAAATCTTTTGGATTCATCTGAATCTGACAACCAATCTTTCCCCCGCTAAAATAAATAGAATCAAATGTCAGAGCAGTCTCATGGATAAAGGTTGAAAAAACCTTTTTCATCCCTAAAGGAGAACAACCGCCACGAATATAGCCAGTTATTTTATTGATATCTTTGACATGAATCATATCCACCTTTTTCACGCCAGCAACCTTGGCACATTTTTTTAAATTCAATTCATGATTTACCGGAAGCATAAAGACAAAGAACTCTTTGGTGTTTGCCTGGGTAACCAAAGTTTTAAAAACTTTATTTGGATCTTCATTCAGACAATTGGCAACGCTGATTCCATCTACAGCTTCATTTCCGTTGTGTTCATATAGAGATACGGAATACTTGATTTTATTGCGGTCTAAAAGCCGCATCGCATTTGTTTTTACTGTTTTCATGTATTTAAACCTTCAATCAATTGTTTCGCTACATCTACTTTAGTCAAAGAATTTTGCATCGATACCTGTTCAATATAATGATGCGCTTTATCTTCGGACCAATGGTAGCTTTCAATCAAGACCATTTTAGCACGATTTATCAATCGATCATCGTAGATTTTCTTTTTTAATTTAGAAATCTCCACTTGATAGGCTTCAATTTCTTCTCTTTTGGTACGAAGAATTTCTAAAGCTTGTAGAATATCTTGGGCTTTAATTGGAAAAGCTAGCACAAAAATACCCGTATTCTGCAATTGATAAATGACTTGATCGTATGTTTTCGAACTCACCAAAACAAGCATTTCCGTATGAAAGGTCACATGTATCTCGCGCGCTATCTTCCAGGCTGGACCTTCACTTAAGGCATCATGAATAATCAATAAATCACAATTCTGGGTGCGAAGACTATTCTTACACTGCAAAAGGGTAGGAAAAACACTGACTGGAGAATATAAAAAAGATGGAAGTAAAGTCTTGATCTTTGTACTAAAATCAGGTTTTGAACTAAGTACAAATACTCTTTCCGTCATAAAATCCCCTTTCTACAAATAAGCTTTTAAAATATTTTTAGGTACGTATTTCTTTACAAAATCCGAATTTTTAGCGAGTTTTTTCGCTTCTTTTAAAGATTGTGGCAAAACATCAAACTCCCCTGTTTCCTTAAATAAATTTAAAGAAGTAGGTTCCATGCAAGTCATATGTTTTTCAATTCCATCTAGACCAGCATAAATCAATAATGTATAAGCTAAGAAAGTATTTGCCAAACAATCTGGCGAACGCAATTCCAAACGTTTATTTCCCGCCGGAATTCGAATCAAAGTAGAGCGGTTATTGTAACCCCAGGAAACATATTTAGGCGCTTTATCTTCACCAAGACGGTCATAAGAGTTCTCCGTCGGATTTAAAAATAAGGTGATTTCTTTAATATGGTTCAGAATACCGGCCATAAATTCATCCATATGCGAATTAGTAGACATATTAATATGGAAACCATTCCCAGCTTCTTCTTTTAAAGGCTTTGGCATGAAGTTAGCCACTAAACCATTGGCTTGCGCTACTGTCTTAATGACCCAGCGTAAGGTAGCTCCATCTTCTGCCGCTAATAAAGGATTATTGTAACGGAAATCAATTTCATTTTGTCCCGGGCCTTGTTCATGATGACTGGCCTCCGGTTCCATACCCATTTCCATCATATAATGACAAATTTGTCTTCGTACATCTTCCCCTTGATCAAAAGGAGCTATATCCATATACCCAGCCTGGTCTAAAGGCGTCTTTGTCGCTTTACCTTTTTCATCTAATTGAAATAAATAAAATTCGTATTCATTGCCACAACGAATTTCAATTTGGGCTTTTTTTGCCTGTTCTAAAGCTTGTTTTAATAAATAGCGTGTATCATTTTTATAAAGGGTTCCATCTGGATTGTAGATATCACAATACATTCGTATGACCGAACCATCAAAAGAACGCCAAGGTAAAATCGATAAAGTTCGCGGTTCTGGCACTAAGAATAGATCACTATGGGCTTCATCGTTAAATCCTTCAATGGAACTGGCATCAAAAGAAATTCCTGTGGAAAAAGCACGTAATAATTCACTTGGTTGAATGGAGATATTTTTTTGATGACCTTTTACATCAAAAAACGCAAGACGGATAAATTTCACATTTTCCTCTTCTACATACTCCATGACTTCTTTTTGTGTAAGCATAACTTCACTTCCTTTCCATTTTTTTATACTACAAAAAGAACGTGACTTTCAAGATTGAAAAAGATAGAATGTAAAAAATGAAATTTATTTTCAGAAAAGATTGACAATTGTTTACATGTGAGTAAAATAATACCCATAAACGACAACGGAGTCGACAAAACCTAGAAATAGGTTTTTGTTGTGCCGTTGTCTTTTTTTATATAAGGAGGATCGTTATGAATACGACTATTACGGATGTATTTGCGAGCAAAGTTTTTGATGAAGCAAAGATGAAGGATTATTTAGCCAAAGATACTTTTCGCGAAATTGAAAAGACCATTCGCGAAGGTAAACCCCTAAATCCAAAAATTGCCGAAGCGGTTGCACACGCAATGAAAGAATGGGCCTTATCAGAAGGAGCTACCCACTTTACGCACTGGTTCCAACCATTAACCGGAGTTACTGCAGAAAAGCACGATAGTTTCTTAAATCCAGGTAAAGATAGTGACATCGCTTTGGAATTCTCAGGAAAAGAATTGGTCAAAGGTGAACCCGATGCATCAAGTTTCCCTAGTGGAGGTTTAAGAGCTACCTTTGAAGCACGTGGTTATACAGCTTGGGACCCAACCAGCTATGTGTTCATTAAAAATGGTGTACTTTGTATTCCAACTGCTTTCTATTCTTATACCGGACATGCCCTTGATAAGAAAACCCCATTATTAAGAAGTATGGAAGCTATCGACATTCAAGCCCGTCGTGTTCTTAAACTATTTGGATATGATGATGTAAAAACCGTAAAGACCACGGTTGGACCAGAACAGGAATACTTCTTGGTCGATAAAGAATATTTTGAAAAACGAAAAGACTTAATGTATACAGGTCGTACTTTATTTGGAGCTGCTTGTCCAAAAGGACAAGAATTGGATGATCACTATTTTGGAAAAATTAATGATCGTGTCCAAAGCTTTATGAAAGATTTAAATTTGGAATTATGGAAATTAGGTATTCAGGCAAAGACGGAACACAACGAAGTTGCCCCAGCACAGTTTGAAATTGCCCCAATCTTCTCTACCACAAATATTGCGACAGACCACAACCAGTTAACAATGGAAATCATTCAGCGTGTTGCCAAAGAACACGGTATGGTTGCATTGCTTCATGAAAAACCATTTGAATACATCAATGGTTCTGGAAAACACAATAACTGGTCCTTATCGACGGATACCGGTGTCAATCTTTTGTCACCTGGCGATACACCTCAAAAAGATGCACAATTCTTATTGTTCTTAGTCTCTATTATTAAGGCTGTAGATGAACATCAAGATTTATTGCGTTTAAGTGTCGCAAGTGCTGGTAACGATCATCGTTTAGGTGCGAATGAGGCCCCTCCTGCAATTATTTCCATTTTCCTAGGTGATCAATTAACTAATATCCTGCAGGCTATCGAAAACGATGATTCTTACACAGAAGACGCTAATGACCGTATGCGTGTTGGCATCGATATCCTTCCTAAGATTAAAAAAGATTCGACTGACCGTAACCGTACAAGTCCATTCGCATTTACCGGAAACCGTTTCGAATTCCGTATGCCTGGATCTAGTGCTTCGATTGCAGGATGCAACATTATGTTGAATACAGCCGTTGCAGATGTATTAAGCGAAATGGCCGATATCTTAGAAAAAGCCGATGACTTTGATGCAACGTTACATAACTTGATCAAAGAAACGTATAAGAAACATAAACGTATTATCTTCAATGGTAATGGATATGACGATGCTTGGGTAGAAGAAGCTGAAAAACGTGGCTTATATAACTTAAAGTCAACTCCAGATGCGCTTCCTTACTCTGTCAAACCAGAAAATATCGCATTATTTGAAAGACAACATGTTTTAAATAAAGAAGAAGTTCTTTCTCGTTATGAAATTAACATGGAAGAATACACAAAGATTATCAACATTGAAGCTTTGACAATGTTAGATATGGCAAAGAAAGACATCTTACCGAGTGTAAGTCGTTTTACAAAAACTTTATTAGAAACGATTTCCAGCAAAAAAGCTTTAGGTATTGATGCAAGTTATGAAGAAGGATTTGTTCAAAAAATAAGTTCTAAATTAAAAGAAGCTTATACAGCGCTTGAGGACTTAGATAGCAAAACCAAAACATTCAGTGAAATCGAAGATTTCGAAAAAGCCGCATTCTATGTACGAGATGAAATTATTCCGGCTATGGATGCTTTAAGAGAACCATGCGATGTAATGGAAACATTAACGGATGCCAGTGAATGGCCATTCCCTACGTATGGAAAATTACTATACGGAATTATGTAAGGAGGATTTTCATGTGTACCATCTTTGGATATTTTAAAAATGATACAACGAAAGAGACAATTGAAAAAGCGTTACAAAAAACGATTACCCGAGGCCCCGATGACCAAAGAATTTCCCAAGTTAAAAATGGTTGGTTAGGTTTTCAAAGATTGTCCATTATGGGTTTATCCCCTGAAGGAATGCAACCATTCAAACGAAATTCGATTCAATTAATATGTAATGGTGAGATTTACGGGTTTCGTCCAATCAAAGATCGTTTGATTCGAGATGGTATTGAATTTAAATCAAACAGTGATTGTGAAATTTTAATCCCTTTATATGAACAAAAAGGTGTAGAAATGTTTAAAGAACTGGATGCAGAATTTGCCTGCATCCTTTACGACGAAAAAAACGATACTATCGTAGCTGCCAGAGATCCAATCGGAATTCGTCCATTGTATTATGGTTACGATAAAGAAGGTAACATTGCCTTTGGTTCAGAACCAAAAAATATTATTGATCTTGTGGAAAAGGTCCTTCCTTTTCCACCTGGTCATTATTACATCAATGGCAAATTTGTGTGCTATCGCGATATGCGAGAAGTCAAAGAAGTTCATTCAGGTTCATTAGATACGATCTGTAAGAATATTCATGATAAATTAATTGCCGGTGTAGATAAGCGATTGGATGCCGATGCTCCGGTTGGTTTTTTATTAAGTGGGGGCCTCGATTCTAGTCTTGTTTGTGCCATTGCAGCCAGCCGCCAAGAAAAACCGATTCGTACTTTTGCGATTGGAATGGATATTGATGCCATCGACTTAAAGTATGCCCGTCAAGTCGCTAACTATATTGGAGCCAACCATACCGAAGTCATCATTAATCAAAACGATGTAATTGATGCCATTGAACCAGTTATTCAAGCTTTGGCAACCTATGATATCACCACCATTCGGGCTTCCATTGGTATGTATTTAGTTTGTAAGTATATCCATGAACATACCAATATTCGCGTTTTACTATCTGGTGAAATCAGTGATGAATTATTCGGTTATAAATATACCGACTTTGCACCGTCACCAAGTGAATTCCAAAAAGAATCCGAAAAACGAATTCATGAAATTCATATGTACGATGTATTAAGAGCCGATCGTTGTATAGCCGTAAACTCACTAGAAGCTCGTGTACCTTTTGGTGACTTAGACTTTGTCGAATACTGTATGTCCATCGATCCAGAATTAAAGATGAATAAATATGGAAAAGGTAAATATTTACTTCGTCATGCCTTTGAAGAAGATCAACTTTTACCAGAATCAATTCTAATGCGAGAAAAAGCAGCTTTCTCAGATGCTGTAGGACATTCCTTAAAAGATGATTTAGCAGCTTATGCCGAACATCAATATACCGATAGTGAATACGAAACAAAGAAACAGAAATATACCGATGTAACACCAATCAGTAAGGAATCCTTACTCTATCGTGAAATATTTGAAAAGTATTATCCAAATCAAGCGCAGATGATTTCTGGTTATTGGATGCCAAATAAAACTTGGCCAGGATGTGATGTAGATGATCCATCTGCCAGAGTTCTATCCAATTATGGAGATAGTGGAAAGTAGAGAGGAAATGAAAATGAGAGAACACGATGCATGTGGAATCGGAATGATTTGTAACATCGATGGTCGTAAGACTCATTCGGTCGTTCATTCCGCTCTTCAAATTGTAGAAAAATTAGATCATCGTGCAGGTAAAGATGCAAGCGGTAAAGTCGGAGACGGTGTGGGAATTTTATTACAAATTTCTCATACCTTCTTTTCGCATATTGTCGACTTCCCTTTGCCTTCTGCACGACAGTATGGTGTAGGAATGTTTTTCCTGCCCAACGATTATTTAAAGAAGAATCAAGCCAAACGTATTTTTTCAACCATTGCGAAAAGCCATGGTTGCCAAGTGCTAGGCTATCGAAAAGTTGACTGTAATCCAGAAATCCTAGGAAAGAAAGCTTTGGATTGCATGCCAGCCATTGAACAAGTCTTTTTAAGTCGTCCCGAAACATGTAAAACTGATTTCCAATTTGATCAACTTTTGTATGTCATTCGAAGAGAATTTGAGAAGAGTTCACCAAATACCTATGTTTGTTCCCTTTCTTGTCGAACAATCGTTTATAAAGGAATGTTCTTAGTTAACCAGTTAAGAGAATTCTATAAAGATTTACAAGATAGTTCTTATCAATCCAGCATTGCGATTGTCCATTCAAGATTTTCAACGAACACAACCCCATCATGGCAAAGAGCCCATCCAAACCGTATCATTGCCCATAATGGGGAAATCAATACGATTCGTGGAAACATTAAACGTATGATTGCTCGAGAAGAAAGTATGACTTCTCCATTCTTAGAAAAATACAAAGATATCTTATTGCCAGCCATTAACCAGACCGGTTCTGACTCAGCGATGTTAGATAATACCTTAGAGTTTTTAATGATGAATGGCCTACCTTTGGATAAAGCCGTTATGATCTGTATTCCTGAACCATGGAAACAAGTCCCATTAAGTCAAGATATAAAAAACTTCTATCATTACTATGCATCCATTATGGAACCGTGGGATGGACCAGCTGCCGTTATCTTTAGTGATGGAGATAAAGTAGGAGCAACCCTAGATCGAAACGGATTACGTCCTTGCCGTTATTATTTAACGAAAAACAACCAATTGATTTTGGCCAGCGAAGTTGGTGTCTTACCAATTAAAGATGATGACATTATTAAAAAAGATCGTCTAAAACCAGGACAAATTCTTTTAGTTGATACAAAGAAAAAGAAATTAATTCCAAATGCAGAATTAAAAGCTGATTATGCCAGCCAAAATCCATATGGTGAATGGTTGGATCAAAATTTACTTCATTTAAAGAGTTTGCCTGTCAAAGATAAACGTCCTCATATGTATGATCAATTAGAACGAGATCGTTTATACAAGAACTTTGGTTATACCTATGAAGATATTATGGACAACATGATTCCCATGATTCAAAGAAAATCCGAACCAATTGGATCAATGGGAACCGATATTCCTCTAGCTGTCATCAGTAATCAACACTATGGTTTATTCCATTACTTTAAACAACTCTTTGCCCAGGTAACTAACCCACCAATGGATTCTTTGCGTGAAAAAGTTGTGACCGATACGACTGTATATTTAGGTGGTACAGGAAATCTATTGGAAGAAAAACCGGAAAATTGTAAAGTCTTAGAGATCAACAATCCAATTATTGATGAAAGAGATATGCATAAGATTCGTCAATTGAATCAAGATGGATTCCGCAATGAAACAATTTCGCTACTTTTCTATCGTGGTATGCCTTTAAAAGAAGCTTTGCACCTACTCTTTGTCGAATGTGAAAGAGCGTATCATCGCGGTACCAATATCTTTATTTTAAGTGACCGAGGTGTAGATGAATACCATATGGCTATTCCAAGCTTATTAGCCGTTAGTGCTTTGGATCAATACTTTGTACGTACGAAAAAACGTACCGCAATTTCCATTGTATTGGAATCTGCTGAGCCAAGAGATGTTCATCAATGTGCTTGTTTATTAGGCTATGGTGCAACTGCCATTTATCCATATTTGGCCCATGAATGCATTCAAGAATTAATTGATAAGAAGATGTTGGATTCTGAACCAATGGCAGCTATTACAGCTTACAACAATGCGATTAAAGATGGCATTGTACATATTGCCAGCAAGATGGGGATTTCTACCCTTCAATCGTACCAAAGTGCGCAGATTTTTGAGTCCATTGGTTTATCTCAAGAAGTCGTCGATGAATACTTTACCAATACGGTAAATGAAGTTGGTGGAATCGGTCTAAAAGAAATCGAAGAAGATATCATGTATCATCACGATAAAGCCTTCGATCCGCTTGGATTATCCATTGATTCAACCTTAGATTCGATTGGATTCCATAAGCAGAGAAACAGTGAAAAAGCCGAAGATCACTTATACAATCCAAAAACGATTGTCTTGTTACAAAGAGCGACTAGAAATAACGATTACAATTTATTCAAAGAGTATACTAAACGCGTAAACGATGAGAATAAGCCACATACTTTACGTTCCAACTTCCAGTTTGTAGCTAAAAATAAACCTATTCCGATTGAAGAAGTTGAACCAGTTAGTGAAATTGTAAAACGTTTTAAAACCGGAGCAATGTCTTATGGATCCATTTCTGAAGAAGCTCACACCTGCATGGCCATTGCGATGAACCGCTTAGGTGGTAAATCAAACTCTGGTGAAGGTGGTGAAAAACCTGAACGTTATGGAACTGAAAAGAACAGTGCTATCAAACAAGTTGCCAGTGGTCGTTTTGGCGTTACTAGTGAATATCTTGTCAGCGCCAAAGAAATTCAAATTAAAATGGCGCAAGGGGCAAAACCTGGAGAAGGTGGACATTTACCAGGTAAAAAAGTCTATCCATGGATTGCGAAAAACCGTTATTCAACTCCTGGTGTAACATTGATTTCACCACCACCACATCATGATATCTACTCCATCGAGGATTTAGCGCAACTGATTTATGACTTAAAGAATGCCAATCCAAAAGCACGAATCTCGGTTAAACTTGTCAGTGAAGCCGGCGTTGGTACTGTTGCATGTGGAGTTGCCAAAGCAGGTAGTCAAGTTATTTTGATTTCAGGTTATGATGGTGGAACCGGAGCGGCCCCATTATCCAGCATTCATCATACCGGACTGCCTTGGGAATTAGGTTTGGTTCAAGCCCATCAATCCTTGATTTCGGAAGGATTAAGGCAAAGAGTTGTCATTGAAACCGATGGAAAATTAATGTCAGGTCGAGATGTAGCGATTGCGACAATGTTAGGTGCCGAAGAATTTGGCTTTGCGACTGCCCCACTTGTAACCATGGGATGTCGTATGATGCGTGTATGTAACTTAGATACTTGTCCATTTGGCATCGCAACACAAAATGAAAAATTGCGGAAGCGTTTTGATGGAAAACCCGAATACGTTATGCACTTTATGGAATTCATCGCTCAAGAAGTTCGTGAAATTATGGCAGAATTAGGTTTCCATTCCATTAATGAGATGGTGGGACGTTCCGATTGTTTGGAAGTACGTCATTCATCGAACGAACGACAGAATATGTTAGACTACAAAGCGATTCTTCAAAAACCAGCCAATGTACACTTTGAAAAAGCTTATGACTTCCATCTAGAGAAAACTTTAGACCAAAAGACTTTAATTCCAGCCTTTGAAAAAGTCTTAAAGGGTTCAAAAGAAAAGGAAGTCAATGTAAAAATTTCCAGTACAAACCGTACCGTTGGTACCCAAACTGGTTTTGTGCTAACAAATACGCAACAAGCCTTTGACGATGATGCCTTTATCGTCCATGCCCAAGGTGGAGCTGGACAATCCTTTGGAGCCTTCTTACCAAAAGGTTTAACCTTTGAAGTCCAAGGAGATGCCAATGATTATTTTGGAAAAGGCTTAAGTGGTGGAAAGCTAATTCTTACGCCACCAAAAGCATCGAAACGTAAGGCCGAAGAAAATATCATCGTAGGTAACGTTGCCTTATATGGAGCAACCTCTGGAGAAGCCTATATTTCTGGTATTGCCGGTGAACGTTTCTGTGTACGAAATTCCGGAGCAACGGCTGTTGTCGAAGGTTGTGGTGACCATGGCTTGGAATACATGACAGGTGGAAAAGTTGTCGTATTAGGTAAAGTTGGTAAAAACTTTGCTGCTGGTATGTCCGGAGGTCTTGCCTATGTTTGGGATAAAGATCACGATTTATATCTGCAAGTCAATCATGAATTAATTAATCTTGAAATGGTTACATCAAAAACGGATAAAGAAGAGTTATATGCCCTTCTACAGAAACATAAAGATTACACCAATTCCGCAATCGCAAGTGAAATCTTAGCCGATTACGAAAACAATTTAAAACACTTTAAAAAGATCATGCCAAAAGATTATGCCAAGATTCATGCTTTGATCAAAGAATATACAGATAAAGGCTATAATGCCCAAGAAGCTCAAATGAAAGCCTTTGAGTTTCTCTATTCCTAAGGAGGTAAAACATGGGAAAACCAACAGGATTTTTAGAATATGAACGGGTTTCTAATACATGGATGGAACCCTCCAAACGAATGGAGTCTTTCGAAGAATTTCAAATTCCATTAGATGAAAAACAAAGACGCCAACAAGCCAGCCGTTGTATGAATTGTGGCGTACCTTATTGCCAGTCCGCTATTGAGTTAAAAGGGATGGTCACAGGCTGTCCTTTACATAACTTAATTCCGGAATGGAATGATGCCATTTATCGTGGATACGACAAAATCGCCTTTGACCGTCTATTGAAAGTAAATCCTTTTCCAGAATTTACCGGACGTGTCTGCCCTGCCCTTTGCGAAAAAGCATGTTTAAATGGATTAGATGGGCAAAGTGTTTCCATTCATGATAATGAGAAATACATCATTGAAATAGCTTATCAAAAAGGTTGGATGAAAGCCCAAATACCAACCGTGCGCACTGATCGAAAAATTGCGATTATCGGTAGTGGTCCCGCTGGATTAAGTGCAGCCTATTTGTTGAACCAAAGAGGCCATTCGGTAACTGTTTATGAAAAAGAAGATCAACCCGGTGGTTTATTGATGTACGGTATTCCAAATATGAAATTGAATAAAACCTTCGTAGAAAGAAGAATTGTTCTTTTAAAACAAGAAGGCATTAAATTTGTATGTAATACCGAAGTTGGAAAAGATATTACCCGTAAAGACTTAGAAAAAGAATATGATGCCATTATCTTATGCGTTGGCTCTAAAACACCAAGAGATCTGAACTGTAAGAATTGCAATTGTGAAGGCGTTTATTTTGCCGTAGATTTCTTGACTAAAAACACCAAACATTTATTAAATGACAAAGAAGCATATATCAACACGAAGAATAAAAACGTAGTTGTTGTTGGTGGTGGAGATACCGGAAATGACTGTGTAGGTACATGTATGCGACATGGAGCAAAATCGGTTATTCAATTGGAAATGATGCCAAAAGCACCCGATGAAAGATTAGAATCTAATCCATGGCCAGAATGGCCTAAGGTTTGTAAGACCGATTATGGCCAACAAGAAGTCATTGCCAAATTTGGTCATGATCCAAGAATTTATTCTACAACGGTTAAAGAATGTATCGCTAAAGATGGTCATTTGAAACAAATCAAAACCGTTCAAGTTGGATTTGTCGATGGAAAACTCACCGAAGTCAAAGGATCGGAACAAATCTTAGATTGTGATGTACTTTTAATTGCAGCCGGATTTGTAGGTGTCGAAAAGACAATAAAAGAAGATTTCCAATTAGAATGTACAGCCCGAAATGTATTTAAGGCAGACGAAAAATTCCAAACCAAAGCCGACAAGATTTTTGTTGCCGGTGACTGCCATCGTGGTCAGTCTTTAGTTGTTTGGGCTATTGCTGAAGGTAAAAAAGCAGCTGAAATGACGGATAAATTCTTAATGGGATATTCTTCCATTCAAAGTTAAAGTTCGATGGATTTAGATGCAGATAATGCATGTTTAGTAGATTTTATATGGTAGGAATAATTTTGACAGGACACGGTCAATTTGCGGATGGCTTAACAAGTTCAGTAGATTTGATTGCAGGTCATCAAAAAGACTATGTAGTCGTAAATTTTGAACATGAAGTAGATGAATTAACGAATGATTTAAATGCTGCATTTCATCAATTATAAGATTGCGATGGCATTATCGTCTTTACCGATTTACAAGGGGGGGTCACCATTTAAAACAGCTGTAGAATTATCTGTTAGCCGTAAAATTGTAGTGGTCATTGCCAGAACCAACCTGCCTATGCTGGCAGAAGTAATCATGGCCAGACCCATGGGATTTGACCTGGAAACATTAGCTGGTATGGCTATAAATACAGGAAAAGATCAAGTGACTCGTTTTGAATTTTCTTCTTTGAAAGAAGATGACCAAAACGAAGATAATGAAGATTTTTCAAACGGAATCTAACGTACTTGATTAAAAAAACTAAAAAAGGACCGATTTCAATCTTTTCGCATCTGAATATCGGTCTTTTTTAGTGCTCAACTCCCTATTCAAAAAAAAGAGAGCTATCGGCTCTCTTCTAAGTATCTACGCATAGTTCGTGTATGAAGACCACCACGTAAGGCTAATAAAGCTTCTAAAAGCACTTGGCGTGGACAAGCTACATTCATACGTACAAAATTCTTTCCAGAAGGACCAAACTCACTTCCCTTTGATAAGAAAATTCCTTCTTTGCTACGTAGTAAATCACAAACACCATCTACATTATCAGTAAATTCCGAAAAATCAATCCATAATAAATAAGTAGCTAAGGAAGAAACCACATGAATTTCTGGAATGGATTCCTTAATAAATTCAGTGGCAATCTTTTTGTTTTCGGCAACATAAGCATTCATGGCATCGAGCCATTCTTGTCCATCTTCAAAAGCCGCAATAGAAGCATGCGCATTTAAGTAATCAGGATCAGTAATCATCGCTTGCGCAAAAGCTGTTTTGGCCTTTGCACAAAGATCTCCATTTGGAATGATGGCACAAGCGCTGGATAAGCCAGGAATATTAAAGGCTTTGGTTGCAGAAACAAGCGTAATACTATTATTCCAACAAGTATCATTGACTTTCATAAAAGGCATATAAGTAAATCCAGGTTGCACAATATCAGCATGGATTTCGTCACTAACGACAAGTACATGATATTTATCACAAAGATTTCCAATTTGTTCTAAGTCTGCTTTATCCCATAAATTACCAGTTGGATTATGGGGGTTGCATAAAATCATCATCGTAGTTTTCGGATTCGATAACTTTTGTTCTAGATCATTAAAATCAATAGAATAAGCCCCATTGATATAGAGTAAGGGATTGGTTTGCACATAGCGACCATTGCGTTCAATCAAATGATAAAACATATGATAAACAGGTTCCATCACTAAGACATTTTCCCCTGGTGCAGTAAAGCGTTGAATCATTACATTTAAGGCAGGTAAAACGCCAGTCACATACTGCATGCTGTTCTTTTCAAAACCAATGCCATGTCTTTGCAGCCACCATTTTTGAATCGATGTATAAAAACGATTTGGTAAAAGTGTATAGCCATAAAGATTATAGTCACATCGATCATGTACAACTTCTTGAATCGATGGAGCTACTTGAAAATCCATATCTGCTACCCACATTGGGTATTTTACCATCGCTGTATCCCATTTAAGAGAATCTGTTTCTCGACGATCTGTCAAATAATCAAAATCAAATTTCATAAACATCACCTGCACCTATTCTACCATATTAAGCAAATGATTTATATCTTAAAAAAGACTCTTCCGAACCTAAATACAGATAAGAAGAGTCTTTAATCTTTTCATTATTTGCTGGATTTAATCGCAGCTTGCGCAGCAGCTAAACGAGCAATTGGTACACGGAATGGTGAACAAGAAACATAATTCAAACCAACGTTATGGCAGAATTCAATACTCGCTGGATCTCCACCATGTTCTCCACAGATACCTAATTTAATATCAGGTCTTGTTTCACGTCCTGCTTTGGCAGCCATTTTAATCAACTTACCAACACCTTTTTGATCTAAGTGGGCAAATGGGTCTTGTTCAAAAATGTTCTTTGCATAGTAGTCTTGTAAGAAACCACCTGCATCATCACGTGAGAAGCCAAATGTCATTTGCGTTAAGTCATTCGTTCCAAATGAGAAGAATTCAGCTTCTTGGGCAATTTCATCAGCTAATAGAGCCGCACGAGGAATTTCAATCATGGTTCCAACATGATATTTCATATCAATTGAACTTTCGGCAATAATCTTGTCAGCCGTTTCTTTTACGACATTCTTTACATAACGAAGTTCAGCTACATCCCCTACTAATGGAATCATAATTTCTGGTTGAATGGTCCATTCTGGATGTTTAGTCTGTACACTAAGTGCAGCTTGAATAACGGCAGTTGTTTGCATTTCCGCAATTTCCGGATAAGAAATAGCTAAACGACATCCACGATGCCCCATCATAGGGTTAAATTCATGAAGACTGGCAATGACTGCTTTTAAGTCATCCAAAGGAATGTTCATATCTTTAGCCAATTGGGCAATATCATAAGAACTTGTAGGTAAGAATTCATGTAGAGGTGGATCCAAATAACGAATCGTTACTGGAAGACCTTGCATAGCTTCATAAATATTTTCAAAATCGCCTTGTTGCATTGGCAAGATTTTTGCCAGAGCTTTACGACGTTGATCTTCAGTTTTAGAAACAATCATCTCACGTACCGCTTTAATACGATCTCCTTCGAAGAACATATGTTCGGTACGAACAAGTCCAATACCCTCAGCCCCAAAGTTATATGCTTGTTTCGCATCACGTGGCGTATCTGCATTGGTACGAATCATCAAAGTACGACGTTGATCAGCCCATGCCATAAAGCGTTCGAAGTTACCACTGATTGAAACTGGGACTGTTTTAATTTCTTCACCGTATACATTACCAGTAGATCCATCCACACTAATTACATCACCACGGTTATATTGTTTGCCATCAATGACGAAATAACCTTGGTCTTCATGCATTTCAATAGCACTACATCCAGCTACGCAGCAAGCACCCATACCACGAGCAACAACAGCTGCGTGACTTGTCATACCACCACGAACAGTTAAGATAGCCTCTGAAACATGCATACCTTCAATATCTTCTGGACTTGTTTCCAAACGAACTAAGATAACTTTAATTCCATTGCTGGATTTCTCAATAGCTTCTTCTGCACTAAATACGATTTCTCCACAACCAGCACCTGGACTCGCAGGTAAAGCACTGGCAATTGGTTTAGCTGCTTTTAAAGCTTTTGGATCAAACATAGGGTGTAATAAAGAATCCAATTGTTGCGGTTCAACCATCATCAAAGCTTCATCGGTTGTAATAGCGCCTTCATCTACCATATCACAGGCGATTTGTAAAGCTGCTTGAGCCGTACGTTTTCCATTACGGGTTTGAAGCATAAACAATTGACCTTTTTCAATCGTAAACTCCATATCCTGCATATTGCGATAGTGTTTTTCCAATGTATCGCAAATTTCAATAAACTTGTCATACGCTTGAGGCGCAACTTCTTTTAAATGATCAATCGTTTGTGGTGTACGAATACCTGCAACAACATCTTCGCCTTGGGCATTCATTAAGAATTCACCATAGAGTTTCTTTTCACCTGTACTAGGGTTACGGGTAAAGGCAACACCGGTACCACAATCGTTACCCATATTTCCAAATACCATCATTTGTACGTTAACAGCGGTTCCCCAGCTTGATGGAATATTATTCATACGACGATAATAGATGGCACGATCGTTATTCCAAGAACGGAATACGGCTTCAATAGCGCCCATCAATTGGTCTTTTGGATCTTGTGGGAAATCCGTACCTAATTCGGATTTATAGAATTCCTTAAAACGAACAACGAGTTCTTTCATATCTTCGGCTGTTAAATCCAAATCATCCGTAATACCACGTTTTTCTTTGATCTCATCAATGATTTTTTCAAAACGCGATTTGTTCAATCCCATAACAACATCTGAGTACATTTGAACAAAACGACGGTATGAATCATACGCAAAACGAGGATTTTCCGTCATTGTAGCTACCGTTTCTACAACAACATCATTCATACCTAAATTTAGAATGGTATCCATCATTCCAGGCATACTTGCACGAGCTCCGGAACGAACACTAACAAGTAACGGGTTGGAAGTATCACCTAATTTTTTACCAGATTGTTCTTCTAATTTGTCTAAGTATTCAAAGATCTGTTTTTGAATTTCTTCATTAATGGTTTCTCCATCTTCATAATACTGCGTACAAGCTTCAGTAGTAATGGTAAAACCATAAGGAACTGGCATTCCTAAATTGCTCATTTCTGCTAGGTTGGCACCTTTACCACCTAGAAGTTCACGCATGTTTTCGTTTCCTTCACGAAATAAATACGTAAATTTTTTTGTCATAAACTTCTCCTTCTAATTTTTAATTGAAAAATCTAACCGCTTTCATGCTGACGAAATTATAACACAAAGGACGAAAAAATGCGAAAATAAGTGAAAAAGTATGCATTTTTTTCATACATTTTCAAAGAAATATACACATTCATCCATACATATCTTCTTTTTTCCTGTGCTATAATGCCTTGGAGGTGAATGATATGGCCGAATTTGTATACGTATTATTACTATGGATATGCTCTGCCCTATTCTTTTCAAGTCGATGGGCATTTGATTATTTTGGATTGTCTTGTTTTGAACAAATCCCCTTTCATTTAAAAGTTTCTCTAGAAGGAACAAATACGGAATTTATTTTTGACTGGTTCAAAATGTGTGGGATTAAAAGTATCCTGCAAACCATTATTCTTGGATTCTTTTTACATTTTTCACATCATGACCGTTGGATTTTTCTTCTCTGTATCCTTTTAATTATAGGAGCTGGAAGCCAAGTTCATTTTTTCGAATGGATCATCAATCAATTTCGGAAAACCCAAATCTATGAAAAATATTTTGTAGATAGCCATAAAGTGGAATTAGAATTTCCCAAACAAAAACGAAACTTAATTGTCCTTTATGTAGAATCCTTGGAAACAACCTATACATCAAAGGAAAATGGTGGTGATTATGCCAGTGATCTAATTCCGGAGCTGTCAAAACTTGCACAAGACAATATTAACTTCAGTCATCAAGATAAACTTGGTGGTGCACATATTGTAGCCGGTACCGGATGGACAACAGGTGGCTTAGTTGCGACAAATACAGGAGTTGGGTTAACGGTACCTTTATTATCAAAACGCTATAAAGAAGACACGCCTTTTTTAGCCCATACTTTAGCCTTAGGTGATATTTTAAAAGAACAAGGATACAATCAAGAATTCTGCATCGGATCAAACGCAAAATTTGGCGGTCGAAAGAATTTTTACGATACCCATGGAGCTTATACTATTTGGGATACAAATCGTGCTAAAAAAGAACTTCCCGAAAACTATCATGTTTTCTGGGGCTATGAAGATAAAAAGCTCTTTGCGTTTGCCAAAAAAGAAATTTCCAAACTTGCCCAACAAGAAAAACCTTTCAATTTTCAATGTTTAACGGTAGATACCCATCATCCCAAAGGCTATTTAGATGAAAATGCCAAAGAGATATATCCCGAAAGATTATCCAACATCATTCATTATGAAAGCCAACAAATCGGTGAATTCATTGACTGGATCAAAGCGCAGCCTTTTTATAAAGATACGACCATTGTAATTACCGGAGATCATACCAGTATGGCTGCAGAATACATCAACAAAACCTATGAGAAAGACTATGATCGTACAACCTTAAATATCTTTATCAATAGTCCGATAAAACCTCTTAAAGAAAAAAATCGCCAGTTTAGCAGTTTTGATATCTTCCCTACCTTACTAGCCAGTATGGGAGTAAAAATCGAAGGGGAAAGATTAGGCTTCGGAACAAATCTTTTTAGCAATAAAAAAACCATCCTGGAAAAGATGGATCAAAAAACTTTTGATTTAGAGTTACGTAAACAATCACAATATTATAAGGAGCACATTCTCTAATCCATCATTATCAAATAGTACTAAAATAGTAGGTATGGATGAAACAAAACAGATTCAAGCACAATATAAAAAAATGACGGAAACACCAATCTCCAAATTAATTACAACCTTAAGTATTCCAACCATCCTGATTATGCATGCGATATTTGGTTTAAGTGGCTTAGAAAAAGCCCAATCGATCTCTGAAGTAATTTCTGCTTTTATTTCTTTACCTTTTATGATTCAATTTGTAAAAAACTTACCAAAAGAAAAATAAACCGGTCTTACCGGTTTATTGCTTTATATAGATTCTGAATCTAAAAAGAGTTGAGCTGGTTTGGCATCTTGACGAACTGCCCCACATACTTGATAATTTGGACAAGAATCGTTACATGCTTTTTCACAAGCTTCATTAATTGCAGCACGCATCGAAGGTGTCATCATTGTCGTAATTTCATCATCGTCATAACCAACGACAAAACTCTTTTCACTAATCATAATCGGACGCCGTAAAATCGAAGGATTTTTTTGAATCAGCTCCACAAGCTCTTTCATAGAATAATCATCTAAATCTTTCTTTAAGGCCTTAAAAGCTTTCGAACGCACAGAAATAATATCTTCCGTACCATTTTCACTACGAGAAAGAATATACTTGATTTCATCCTCATTTAATAAAGAAGTAAAAATATTTTTTTCGACAAATTCGATATTATTTTCTTTTAACCATTGTTTCGCTTTGCGACAACTGGCACATCCAGGTGATGTATAAATTATAACCATAAAAACATCCTCCTTTTATTTCTATATTATAACAAAGTTGTCAAGTATTCCTTGAATATTTGCTCTGAAACGCTAGGGAAATATTTGAAAAAAATTCATTTTGTGATAACCTAATACATATAAACCGATGAAGCGGAAATCAAACGAAACAAAGAACCCAAAGAGAGCTCAAGATGGTGGAAATTGAGCGGTGACTATTTCGCAAATGGACCGTTGAGGGTGTAGTGAAAAGAATTCTTAGTAGCGTACAACGTCTCATTCTCGTTAACGAATGTTTGGATTTATTCGAATTCAATAAAGTGTACAAGTATACTTGTAAATAAAGGTGGCACCGCGGGTAGTTTACTCGTCCTTGACAATTGCGTCTGGACGAGTTTTTTTATTCCAGACAGCTAGAAAGAAGGAAATCATATGGATAGAGTTTTAAGTGCAGTTAAGCCAACAGGAAGATTAACATTAGGAAATTACATTGGAGCAATTCGTCAATTTGTCCAATACCAAGATCAATACGAAATGTTCATTTTTATTGCCAATGAACATGCGATTACCATTCCTATTGACCCCAAAGAATTGCGTCAGAACACAAAAGATTTAATTGCGTTGTATTTAGCCGCAGGTCTTGATCCAGAAAAATGTACATTGTTTCTACAAACTGATGTAGATGCACATGCCAAATTAGGATGGGTCATGACATGTATGTCTTATATGGGAGAATTACAACGTATGACCCAATATAAGAGCAAGACCATCAATGGAGAAACCGGAATTACAGCAGGCTTATTCACCTACCCTTGTCTGATGGCCGCAGATATTCTTCTATACGATGCCAAATACGTACCAGTAGGTATTGATCAAAAACAACACGTCGAATTAACGCGTAATCTAGCGGAACGTTTTAATCATCGCTACAGTGATACTTTTGTCTTGCCAGAACCACTTATGGCTTCTACAGGTCAAAAGATCTATTCCCTACAAGATCCGACCAAAAAGATGTCAAAGTCTGAGGAGAATCCAAAAGGAACCATTGATTTATTAGATTCACCTGCAGCAGCACGTAAGAAGATTATGAGTGCTGTAACAGATTCGGTAGGCATCATTCAATACGATCCAGAAAATCAACCAGGTCTTGCCAATTTATTGACCATTGAATCTTGTTTAACAAATGAACCAATTGATTCAATCGTAGAACGTTTCCAAGGCAAAGGATATGGCGAATTAAAGAAAGAAGTTGGACAAGTTGTCTTTGACTTCTTAACCAATCTTCAAGCTAAATACAAAGAAATTATCCAAAGTGGAAAGATTGATGAAGTCTTAGCACAAGGTGCAGAAAAAGCTAACTATATTGCGAATAAGAAAATCCGTAAAGTCTATAAGAAGATTGGCTTTACAATCACAAAATAACGTAAGGAGCTACAAGCTCCTTTTTTCATTCCTATTAAAAAAAAAGAAGTTCTGGATAGAACTTCTTAACTGTCTTATCTTAATACATAGAACAACAATAAAACTAAAATACCTAACACAATTCGATAGTATCCAAATACAGTGAAATCGTGTTTTTTTACATAGTTAATTAACGAACGAATTGCGAACAAACTAACGACAAAACTAATAAATGTACCTAGTAACAATAAGAATAACTGTGACATTGAGAACATACCATTGACATGCACATATTTCACGATCTTCAATAAACTAGCTCCTGCCATCGTTGGAATCGCAATGAAGAAACTGTATTCACTCGATAAAGTACGTGTACATCCACTGTATAAACCACCAAGAATCGTTGCACCACTACGGCTGGTACCTGGAATCAAAGCTAAACACTGGAAGAAACCAATCTTTAATGCGGTAAGATAATCCATACTTTCGATATTTTTAATGGTAGCTTTCTTAGGATGTTTTTCCACTACGATAAAGATAATACCATAGGCAATCAATGTGACCGCAATCACAAAGTTGGCGGATAATACTGAATCAATTAAATCATTTAAAATCAATCCAAACACGCCAGCAGGAATACATCCAATTAATACTTTTAACCATAAATTAAACGTACGTTTCTTTTGTTTCTCATTTTTACGTCCATCCCATGGATTTAAACGATGCCAGTATAAGAAAATAACGGCTAAGATTGAACCAAATTGAATCACAACTTTGAATACGTCAAAAAATTCATTTGGCAACATAGGCCAAATACTGTTGAAAATCAACAAATGACCCGTACTACTGATTGGTAACCATTCGGTAATACCTTGGATAATTCCTAAAAATATAGTCTTAATTACATCGGCTATGAATCCCATACTTATTTCCATCCTTCTATATATTTATGCACAAGATCTTTAAAGATTTCCCCACGAACTTCATAATTCTTAAATTGATCAAAGCTTGAACAAGCAGGGCTTAATAAAATCGTATCCCCTGGTTGGGCAATTTCACAAGCTTTTTCAAAGGCTTCTTCCATTGTCTCACAAGAAGTTTGATGCGTAAAAATCGGTTTAAAATGATCTTTTGTTTGACCAAAAGAGAAACAATGTTTCACCTTTCCATCAAATTGTTTTAAATCATCGAAAGAAATGTGTTTATCTTTTCCCCCGCATAATAAGATTACATTTTTATCAAAAGCACTTAATGCTGCACAAGCACTGTGGGTATTGGTCGCTTTCGTATCATTATAAACACGAATATCATTAAATGTATCGACATATTCAATACGATGTTCTACCCCTTTAAAAGAAGAAATTACTTCACGAATATCTTTAATCGATACCCCCATATGATAGGCCATACAAGCAGCCATCATTGCATTACCACAGTTAAAATCACCAACGATCTTTAAATCTTTTACATCAAATAATTCCAAATCCTTTAACCAGACTTTTCCATATTTCACATAAAGATCCACATCATCTCTTTTTAACGAAAAATCAATAACTTGACAAGGAATATCCTTGGCATATTTCATAACATTTTCATCATCTACATTACGGATAAAGAAGTCATCTTTTGTTTCATTTTTATAAATGCGCATTTTTGATGAATAATAGTCTTCCAAAGAATCCATATAATCTAAATGATCAGGAGCAAGATTGCTCACAGTACTAATATGGGGACGGAATTGATCAATCCCTAATAATTGAAAGTTACTTAACTCTAGAGCAACATCTTTTTTTGTACCATCGCTCTGCAAAGCTTGTTCACTTAAAGGAATACCTATATTCCCTGCGACAAGACTTGGAGCTTTCTTTGAAAGCATTTCATAAAGCAAGGTTGTGATCGTTGTTTTACCATCAGTACCCGTAACTGCAGCATAACGGAATTCTGGTGTAAAACGATATGCGATTTCAATTTCAGTATAAATGGGAACCTTATGATCCACAAAATACTTAACAATTTCCACTCGATACGGAATACCAGGATTCTTAACCACAAAGGCATAATCCGTGTTTTTTAAAGAATCTGGATGTCCTCCATCAACAACCGTAATACCTTGGTCGATTAATTCTTGTTTATTATCAATCACATTCGAATCAGTTAAGATTACTGCATACCCATGATTTCGCAATAGATGACTGACCGCAATCCCACTACGGGCTGCACCAATAACTAATACTTTCTCCATCTTACATCACCCCAATCCATGTACCTAAAATGGCTAAAATTACACCGACTAACCAAAATCTAGAGACAACTTTCTCTTCTGACCAGCCACCTTTTTCAAAGTGATGATGTAAAGGAGCCATACGGAAAATTCGCTTATGCGTACGTTTATAATAGGAAACTTGAATCATTACACTAAGTACTTCGGCAACAAATACGCCACCAATCAAAATCAATAAAACTTCTTGTTTTAAAATCATCGCAACCCCAGCTAATAAACCACCAAGGGCTAAAGAGCCAGTATCTCCCATAAAGATTTGAGCAGGGTGTTTATTGTATTTTAGATAACCTAATAAAGAAGCAATAACAAGTACAATAAAGAAAGCGAGATTATTCTGAGCACCGCGCAAAGAAAAAATCAAAAACGGCACTAAGGCAATAATCATTTGTCCAGCACAAAGGCCATCAACACCATCCGTTAAATTCACTGCATTGGTTTCTGCTGTAAACATAATAAAAATCAGCACAAAGTAGAAGATACCTAAAGGAATGGATACATTCACAATTGGAATCCATAAATCCATCGAAGCACCAGAAACCATATATAAAACAAAGAAGACAACAGCTAAAACGGACTGCAAGAAGAATTTTGCCTTTGGTTTTAGTCCTTCATTATTTTTCTGTACAACAATAATATAATCATCAATAAAGCCAATTAAGCCATAACCAACAAAGGCGAGTAAAACGATCCAAATCTGAAGTTCTAAATCAACTAGATGGAATAAGGCAAAGACCAAATAGATGACTACTGGTACAAAAATAAAGGCCAATCCACCCATCGTAGGTGTTCCCGTTTTGGACTTATGACTCTCTAATCCTTCTTCTCTTTCGGTTTGACCAAATTTAATCTTATGTAAATAGCGAATCAAGCGCGGCATAATCGCCAGCGTCAAAACTAAACTACAAAGAAAACCAATACAATATATAATAAAATGTGGCAACATAGTTCATCTCCAATCAACGGAGTTATTATATCATTATCAACTTAGTCAAACAAATTAAATTTGTGCTTGAAATACCTAGATTGAAATGATATTATAACTAAGCGATTGTGAACTCAATCAACCATATTATTAAAAAGGAGGACAATCAAGATGTCAAAAAGATGTGAAGTATCTGGACGTGGTCCTTTATCAGGAAATAGACGTTCTCACTCAATGCGAGCTACTCGTCGTAAATGGAATGTAAATTTACAAAAAGTACGTGTAGTAGTCGATGGTAAACCACAAACAATCAAAGTGAGTGCAAGAGCCTTAAGAACTTTAAAGAAACAAGGTGCTATTTAATAAGGACAAAAAATAGGATGGACATAGAAATATGTCCACCTTTTTTTATTTTACCGTCATAGAATAAAACCAGCGCGAGATAATCGGACTATTCGCTTTAGCGTACTCTTTCTCCAACCAGTCAAAGTATAAGCCAGGTGAAAAAATTCCTTGCAGTGTCAACAGATCACTTTCTAAAGCCTTTAAGACACTATCAATAAATAAAGCACAATTTACCCCTAAGGCCCAATACGTTTTAAAACGTCCTGATTCAATTTGATAAAAATTGGCATCTGCATAGACTTTTAAACGATTGGCATAATCATCGTTTAACAATTTTAAACGATGGGAAGACGATTCGATCGGTGCATGCCATGGTGTAGATATATCCTTAAAATACTGAAGCTTTTCCGCAATTAAAGTATCTTGTTTGGCAGTAGTTTTCACCCCATATTCAAAAATCGAATTATTCTCATTGGATAAAATCATAGGTAGATATTTCTCATAAGGTGCAATAAAGAAAACCCCATTACCAACGGTTCCATTTAAATGTTGGCTGGCTTTATTATAGTTTCCATAACTATAGACCATCCCATTAAATACAACGGTTATATGACCGACCTTCTGAAACCCTTTAGGACCTACATGAACCATAAGCCGTAAGTTCGTTGTTTCTTGTTTATCGTTTTTTTCATTCTTTGTCTCATGATTCTTTTTATAAGAAATCGCCCAATCTGGCAAAAAAGCAGATAAAAGAATTGGTAAAGATAAACGATACTTCCGTGACCAGCTCGCATTCTGTCCTGGATTGATAACCATCATCGCATCATTCACATAACGAAAGCCCAGCAACAGAACATATACACCCAAAAGCATCATAATAAGATAGGTTTTGAAATCACTATAAAACAGCAAAAACAAGGCTAAAAATAAAAAGGCTAAGCCATGAAAGAAAGTAGTGACCCTGCGTTTATTGGCATTCCAAAAATAGATGCCCCATTGAATAAACGTACAAATACTATAAATGATACAATACGCACCAAATCCAACCCGCATTACCCATTGCGGAAAAAAGTGATGATTGTATAAAAAAAGTGCGAAAAGCAAGGATCCAAAAGAAAAGACCAGATCCATTTTGTTTCGCTTCTGGGCAAAACGTAATACCAATAATATGCAGTTACCGAAAGACAATAAAATGGCAGCTAATAAAATCAAGATAAAAACTTGGTTTGGAATAAAAAGCATAATCAAACCAGCACAAATGAAACTAATGCCAATCAATAAATCAATTTTACTTTCTGCCATATGTACTCCCTTCTATTTTAAATTCGACTCAACACATAAAAACTTTCCAGAATGCACGGTAACAATGCCTTCTTTACCCAAAAAAGAATTGCTGGAAAGATAGAGATCTAAACAAGTAACCTTACGATGCTCTAATGGATATTTGAAGTTCTCTAAAGAGATTTCTCCAGCTTCCAGAGCAAAGAAAGATACATGCTGATACCTTGCCGCCAGCGTATATCTTCCCTTTTCCAACAAAGTAATTTTCTGGTTTTCATCCATTAAGACCAAGGAAGCATCTCGGTACATCATTAAACCAAGATTGATGATCGTATGATCTAAGCGACCCGAAATTGCTCCCCATAAAACAATATTTGTATAACCTTGCTCTTTTGCCAGGCGCAAAGCTAACTCGCTGTCGGTTTCATTTTTTTCGATAGGATGTTTATAGACCCTTGTCTGTGAACAAACATAAGCATAATCTTCTTCCGACATCGAATCAAAATCACCAACCGCAAACTGAATTGGCAAGCCAGCCTGTAAAATCAAAAGCGCACCCGCATCTACCCCAATATAATCCACATCTTCCAAAGTTGGAACACTGTGTGATTTAGGGGTAATTAATAAAGCTTGTTTCATCGAAGTAAAGAAGCTACTTGTTCAACAATATCGCCTTTAAAGACATAGCTTCCAGCTACAAGCGTATCACTACCAGCTTCAATAGCGGTATGATAAGTCGAACCATTGATACCACCATCTACTTCAATTCGATAGGAATAACCTTTTTCATCTCTTTTGTTTTTTAGCCAAGTTACTTTAGACATCATGTCTTTCATAAAAGATTGACCACCAAAACCAGGTTCAACTGTCATAACTAAAACCATATCCACTTGATCTAAAATCGGTTCAATAAAAGCAACATCGGTTTTAGGTTTAATGACAACACCCGCTTTTACGCCTTTTTCATGAAGTACTTTTAACAAGTTGGAAATACGGTTTAAATCATTATCCAAGGCCTCAACATGGAAAGTCACCATATCAGCCCCTGCATCGACAAAGATTGGTGCATATTTTTCTGGATCTGAAACCATCAAATGCACATCTAAGACCATATCCGTCATCTTACGGAAACCTTTTAAAATGTCGGGACCAAAAGTGATATTTGGCACAAAATGTCCATCCATAACATCAAAGTGCATCCATTCTGCTTTTGATGCATTTAATGCATCTACCTGCTCCTTCATTTTGGAATAATCCATCGATAAAACCGATGGAGAAATAATAATTTGGCTCATACTAGACCCTCCTTTATAGCCTTATAATCCTCATACATCAAGGGATTAACTTCTCCCTTTTCAACCGCTTCTTTAATTGCACAATCTGGCTCTTTTAAGTGTTGGCAATCTTTAAAGCGACAGGAACCAAGATAAGGTTTGAAATCCAAAATCACTTCATCTAAGTGATCCAAATTCAAACGTGTGAAATCCAAGCTGGAAAAACCTGGTGTATCCGCAACCAAACCATGGGCAACATGATGTAATTGACAATGACGAGTCGTGTGTTTTCCGCGTCCTAAAGCTTTAGAAATAGCCTGGGTCTGAAGGGAAAAACTCGGATCTAAGCGATTCAACAAGGAACTCTTTCCTGCTCCAGACTGACCACATAAGACACTGACCTTCCCATCCAATACTTCTTTTAAGGCATCATCATTACTACCAGGGTGCGTATACACCATTTTATATCCCGCTTTTTTATACCAAAGTAATTCATTAGAATAATCCTCGATATTTACTAAATCAGATTTCGTGATACAAATGATTGGTTCAACCCCAGCTAAAGAAACCAAGATAATCAAACGATTTAAAAGATGAGAGGAATAATCCGGATCTTTCATACTCGTTACAATCAATGCTTGATCGACATTGGCAATAGCAGGACGTAATAAACGATTTTTTCGAGGACAGACCTTATGAATCCGAAATACATCTTCTACAGCTTCAAACTCGACCCAGTCCCCCACAACCGGAACCATGCCTTTACGCATCTTGCCTCGTGCTTTTGCCTCAATCAAACGATTTTCATATTCAATGGTATATTGATTGGAAATTATTTTAACAATTCGACCTTTATTCATAGTTATTCATAGAACAATGTTACAACACTGTCTGATCCTTCCTGTGTATACCTAGCTCCGACAACAGGGTCTACGCTTACAACATAGCCTTGTTCATTATCATTACTAACACCCGATAAAACGACCGCAATCCCTTTATTATTTAAATACTCTTTGGCAGCATTGACTTCCATACCAATTAATTTTTCCGGAATCACAATACTTGGATAACGACTCACAGTAAAGGTAATCGTCTGTTTTTTATCGGGATCAATACGCTTACCTGCTTTTATACCCCTTTGCGAAAGCACAATATTAGGATCGGTATCAGCCACATTTTTATATTTGATTTTAATGGTAAGCTTTACGCCACTCTCTTTTATCTCTTTGCGAACATCACTGATCGTACGACCAGTAAAATCTTTGACAAAATAACCGGGGCCCTTTGATACCGTTAAAACAATTTGATTCGAAGACTGAATAACTTCACAGGAATCATAATTGGTAGAAATCACTTCATCTTTCGGTACGGTATCGCTTAAAACTTTCTTTACTTTAATGTTATGAAAATTGTGTTTCTTTAAAGCAAGTTCAGCATCCGTATAGTTTTGATCAACCACATCCGGAATCGTTTCATACCCTAAGAAACCATCAATCTTGATTTTCCCACTAGCAGTAGCACTTAATAAGATTAAAGCACAAATTAAAGAGACCGCAATAAGGCCTAAACCAACCGATTTCCATTGGATGGGTTTTTTCTCTTCTTTGACTGGTTCATCCGAATATTCGACTTGGACATGTCCATCATTGACATCGACTTTGGTGATATTTGGTGCTTCAAATTCAATCCGGCTTTCATTACGCCGATTCCAATCCATACAATGCTCTAAATCATCCAACATGTCATCGGTTTTCTTATACCGATTTGCAGGATTTTTAGCCGTTGCCTTTAAAATGATGTTTTCTACGGATTGCGGAATTGAAGCGTTAAAATCACGAACATAAGGAATAGGTTCACGTAAATGTTTAACTGCTATCTCCGTTGGCGTTTTGCCATGAAATGGTACATCCCCAGTTAGAAGCTCATAAAAAACAATCCCTAAAGAATATATATCGACTTGTTCGGTTGCATCTTTTCCCTGAGCTGTTTCTGGCGCTAAATAATGTGCTGAACCCATAACCGCATTATTTAATGTCAATTGAACCGCATCATTAGCAATCGCAATCCCAAAATCCGTTATTTTAACCGTTCCATCATCTTTAACCAAAACATTCTGCGGTTTAATATCCCGATGAATGATATGGTGGGCATGCGCATGACAAATCGCGCTGGTTAGTTGCATCATAATATGAATCGATTCACTAACACTTAAAGCACCCCGTTGGGCAATCATCTGTTTTAACGTTCGCCCACGGATATATTCCATAACAATATAATGCATCCCTTCATATTCCCCAACATCATAGATATCAACTACATTAGGATGGGATAAACGACTTGCGGCACTGGCTTCTCTTTGAAAGCGAACCAAAGTCATCGCGTCATCGGAAAGTTTAGGTCGTAAGACTTTAATTGCTACGATCCGATTAAGAATAATATCTTTAGCTTTAAAAACATCGGCCATACCACCTTGTCCAATTAAAGAAATGATGTCATATCGATTGGCAATTTGTTTAATCAACTCCATAGGCATCCTCATCATTTTCAAATAAGACAACGGTGCAATTATCATAGCCTCCCGCCTGGTTGGCTTGTTCAAGTAATAACATAGATTTTTCTTCCAAACTCATTTCCGGATTTTCGACAATCACTTCAATCACATCTTGCGGAACATAGCCATGTAAACCATCACTCGATAACAATAAATACTTATAAGTTGATTCGATTTTATGGAAGTCAATTTGGAATACATGCCATACCCCTAAGGCATTGGTAAGTGTGTTGCGCTGTTTATGCGTTTTGGCTTCTTCACGAGAAATTTCCCCATTGGCTAGTAATTTTGCAACCACATTGTGATCTTCACTCATCTGAATCAAGCCTTCTTGATAGTCCGCATAAACACGTGAATCACCTACATTGAAAATATAGGTATTTCCCTTTGTATAAATAAAGCCCACACAAGTTGTTCCCATACCTTTTTGGTCCTGGGAGTGCATCGCTTTATAGAAAATGGCATCATTGGCGCGATTTAAAACCGTTTGAATCCATTCATCGACTTCATAATCGTGATCCAAAACAGGGTTTTTCTGGAACGCTGCTTCAATCGTTTGCACCGCAATATGACTAGCTACTTCTCCAGCTGCCGATCCCCCAATTCCATCGCAAACGACACCAATCCAATCCCCACGTTCATTTTGAAACGTGACATAAGCATCTTCATTTTGTTCACGTATTAATCCAATATCGCTATTACCAAATGATCTCATTGTCCATTTCCTTTCTTCAATTCATTGATACGCAATTGACCACATGCTGCATCAATGTCTTGTCCATGCTCTTTACGAATCGTGGCACGAACATGATTCTTCATCAATAAGTCATAGAAAACCATGGCTTCATCATGTTTAACACTTTTAAATTGCTTTTCATCCACCGAATTATACGGAATCAAATTGACATAGGCATTTAAACCCTTTAATAATTTAGCCAATTGGCGCGCATGTTCCGGTTGATCATTTACACCCTTTAATAAAATATATTCAAAAGTCAAACGACGATTGTTCTCTTGGCCGTAAAAACGAATGGCTTCCATTAATTCATCCAATGGATAAGCCTTACTGACAGGCATTAATTCCTGGCGTAAAGCCTGATTTGGGGCATGCAAGCTAATCGCAAGATTGTATTGTGTATGCGCTTTGGAAAAATCATAAATGCGCGGAACGATTCCACAAGTAGAAACTGTAATATGGCGTGAACCAATCCCTAAACCACGATCATGATTCACCGTTTCTAAAAAGGTCATCAAATTCTCATAGTTATCAAAAGGTTCGCCAGTTCCCATCACAACAATATGACTTAAACGATCATTGGTCTTATCCAACTCTCTTTGAATCTTTAATACCTGGGCAACCATTTCCCCACTTGTTAAGTCGCGTTTTTTCTTCGTTAATCCACTGGCACAAAAAGCACAGCCCATATTACAGCCAACCTGACTGGAAACACAGACACTCTTTCCATAATCAAATACCATCATAACCGATTCAAGTAAGGAACCATCTTCGGTGGCAAATAGAAACTTGGTTGTACCATCATGAGAAACTTGTTTACGTACCAAACGCAATGGATCAATAGAATAATGGGCTTTTAAAATTTCCCGTGTATCCTTGCTTAAATTCGTCATAGCATCAAAATCTGTAACTCGCTCGCGATAAAGCCATTGAAAAATCTGATGCCCGCGAAATTTTTTCCAACCAAAACTTTCCGCTAAGTCGCGCATTTGTTCGTAAGTAAAATCATATAAACTTTGCATGCATGTACCTCAATCTATCCTATTATTATAGCAAAATTTTCTTATATTGCATCTTTGCCATATAAAAACCATCCCTTAATTCATTCGGAAATAAAGTTTTTTCTTCAATCAAATGAAAGTCAGGAGCCTGCTTTAAAAAAGCCTGAACTTGTTTTTCATTTTCCTTTTTATTTAATGTACAAGTCGAATACACTAATATTCCCCCATCGCGAACCAAACGCGAAGCATTCTGTAAAATAGCTGCTTGTAAAGGAATCAAGGTATCCATATCCGTAGGCTGCATATGTAACTTAATATCAGGTTTACGAGAAAGGACCCCATATCCCGAACAAGGTACATCGCATAAAACCTTATCGTAATACATCATACTCGAATACGTACTTGCATCCGCTTGTTGCGGATGAATAATCGATAGATGCAGACGCTTGGCATCCTTTTCAATCAATTGTACGCGATGTTCATGTAAGTCAAGACAAGTAATCGATCCTTCATTATCCATCATTTCTGCCATCGCCATCGCCTTAGTACCTGGTGCACTGCAACAATCCAAAATACAATCACCGGCCTTAGCTTCGACAAATTGCGCAATCGCATAAGAACCTATGTCTTGGGCTGACATCTTACCCGCTTTATAAAGTGGATCCTGAGCAAAATTCGTTCCCGTATAAATCGGAAGTCTTTGACCAATATCATCAATCGAATCTTCATTGGCAAAGGAGATGGCATCAACTTGCAGCGGATTGCGACGTACATAAGTCGGTAAAATATGTAAAGAAGCCTGGGCATTCCATATCGCTTGATCTTTCCCATATTGTTTAATCCATAATCGCATCAGCCATTCGGGAATCGAATAGCGCAAAGCGATTGAGGAAATAGAATCATCTAAATCAAGCGGTTGTACTTTACGTAATACCGCATTAACTAAGCCTTTTGAAGAAGGACTAATTTTTTTAGCAATAGAGACCGCATCATTCACAACGGCATAACTGGGTACCTTATCCAAAAACAGTAACTGATAAACACTCATTGTTAAAAGCACACCCACTTTTTTATTCGGTTGATGTTTTACAAGACGTTGCCAACAAGCTTGGCAATATGCCCAGTTTTGTATCGTTCCATAAAAAATGCGGGTTGCGAGTGCTTGATCTTTTTTTGGACAATCGGCTAAGTGTGTCCGCAAATAAAGATTGGAATATTTTTGATCTAGAACAACCGCACACAAGGCTTGATAAATCCAAAATCGCATACTAATCCTCCAATGTCATAGGATACATATTGATATCCTGGTAAACTTTTGTATGTAAAGCTTGATGGTGCTTGGCTAAAGCCCAAATTCTTTGATTTAATTCTGCTTTACTCTTTGATTTCACAACAAGACGCACACGTTGTTTCGCTTGGCGCATAGAAATCAAAACCGGACCTAAAACTTTCATATCACCTAAAAATTCTTTGGCCTCTTGCGCTACTTGCATAACAGTCTGTAAATCTTTATCCATATAAATAATCGTACATAAATAAGCATACGGTGGATAAAAACCTAAATGCCGAAATTGCATTTCCCTACGAAAAAATTGGGAGTAGGAATGATGGACCACGCATTGCAGCAGAAATTGATCCGGATCAAAGGTTTGAATCAATACCTGTCCAGATTGAAAACGACCACTGCGTCCACTTGCTTGTTCCAATAAATCATAGCCAATCTCATTACTTGAAAAATCCATCCGTGTAAAAGCTGCATCTGCATTTAAAATACCGACTAAATTGACTCGGGAAAAATCCAGACCTTTGGCAACCATCTGGGTTCCCAGCAGCAAATCTCCCGATTCTTCAAATTCCTTTAAGAGTTTTTGATGGGCATTTTTTTTGCGGGTCGTATCAGCATCCATACGAATAATTTTCTGTTGCGGAAAAAGACTTTTTAAACCTTCTTCCAGTTTTTCGGTTCCCATACTGCTCTGGTAAAAATTATGTCCATGGCAGTTTGGACACTCCTCTTGATAAGGAAAAACCCGACCGCAACAATGACAAACCAGTTGATGATCCTTTTTATGGTAGGCCAAAGCTAAACCACAATCCGGACAAGTCAAAGTCGCATTACAATCCATACAGCGCATTACTGGTAAATAACCGCGACGATTCAATAAAAGAATAACTTGCTCTTTACGTGCAAAACATGCCTGCATGGCAGAAATCAGCGATTGGGATAAACCAAAGTTTGTTTGTTCGGATTTCATATCAATTAAAGAGATTTGCGGCATAGAAGTAGCGACACGTTGCTTCAATTCCACTAAATGATATTTTTTCTTGATCGCATGGGCATAAGAATCCAAACTTGGGGTGGCAGAGGCAAAAATCACTTTACAGTGATGGGTTTGACTACGCTTTAAAACAATATCACGCGTATGATATTGTGGTTTATTATCTTGTTTATACGAAGGGTCGTGTTCCTCATCCATTAAAATTAAACCTAAATCCGAAAATGGCATAAAAACACTGGAACGCGTACCAACGACAATATTTACTTTATGATCACGAACCAGACAATATTGATTGTATTTTTCTTGTGCATTCAATTGCGAATGGTAGATGGCAATACGCTCTTGAAATCGACTGGTTACCCTTTCAATCATCATAGGGGTCAAACCGATTTCTGGTACTAAAAACAAGACTTGTTTACCTTGCTGCAAAACGTCTTGCGCTAAGCGTAAAAAGACTTCCGTTTTCCCAGAACCCGTTACACCATGTAATAAAAAGATAGAATCTTGACTGGATTGAATCGTTTGAATAGCTTGGGCTTGTTCCTGGGTCAAAGTTGGCATCGTTTTTGAGGCATAAGAAAAAGGCATAGCGACATCTTTTTCTTTTTTAACAATTTTTAATACCTTCTGTTCTAATAGAGAACGCGTCATTGACACAGATTGTTTACGCAATTCACTCGCTAAAATAGGAAAAGTATTTGCGGCTAGAAAAGCTTCCTGGCGTTTTGTCTTGGGAGCTAGACCTGTAGTTTCCAGCCAATCAAGGGTAACAATTTTTGCGTGCTTATGACTAGGTTTTAGCGCAGGAGGCACCATAGTTTTTAGACAGCTCATCTTGCTGGAAACATAATACGTAGACATCCAATCAGCTAAGTTCATTAATTCTTCATTGAGAATGGGTTTGGCATCAAGGACTTCCAGCACATCTTTTACCGATTCTAAATCACAAGAAGAATGAATGGATTGTACATAACCAATCAGCGTACGCGAGCTAAAAGGAACTTTTACCCGACAGCCACAAGATACAGGATATTGGCAACGGTAAGTAAAAGTTTGATTCAATTGTAATGCATTGTATTCTATATATACGTCTACATAAACCATGGACTCATTGTACCACATAAAAAGAGTGAATTATTCACTCTGTTGTCGCAATATTTCAAAAGCTATGACCGCAACGGCACTTGGTGTATCAAGCGCATTACGGAAATCTCTACCATATTCAATCACAAGATTCTGACTGGAAGCTTGAAGCACAGTTGCACTCAATCCTCGTAAAGCACCACCAATCGCTACGCAAAAAGAATGCGGAAATTGCCAATCTGTTAAAGATTTCGCATGGTTGCGATAGGCACAATATAAAGGAATATGATTTTCCTGTAAATATGTAACCAATTCTTGTTCCGAATCAATCCAATAGATAGGCAGTTTTTCATAAGCCCCAGCACTCGCTTTAAGAATCGTTGTCTCACTTTTACTCCAATCACGATTAGGTAAAATCAAGCCATCACAACCGGAAGCATAAAGACTACGGCAGACACTTCCTAGATTATAGGGATCTTCTACACCATCCACATAGGCTAAAAAGCCATGCGCATGGGCTAGTTTTCGTTTGTCCAGGCTTTGTGCTTCTAATAGAATACCGCCATAACGTTGATTGTCGGTTAATGCATCCATTTCCTTCCGTTCCAAAAAACGTACAGGGCAACCTTGTTTTTTCGCTAAATTAATAATATAGCGAAATTCTCGATTGCGTTTTTTCTTATCTATATATAAACAAGTACAAGTTCGTTGGGGATTTTCTAAGATAGCTTTACAAGAAATCGTTCCTTCGTAATATTTTTTCATACCGCTATTATATATAATTTGCATTAAAGGTTCTAGATGTTAAAATAAAATTTATGAAAGTGAGGTCCTTTTATGCACATAAAATTTGATGAAGAAATGCAGAAAAAGATATTAGTTTATTCGAGTTCTTTGATCATTGCCATCGTGATAGGAATCTTTGTATACAACTTTAAAAGTATCACGAAAAACATAGGGGTCATCGCAAATATTGCCTTACCTTTCTTAATTGGTATTTTACTTGCCATCATCTTGCGTATTCCTACAGCTTTTTTAGAAAAAAAAGCTTTTTCTAAATTTAAAAAGAAAAGACTGATTTCTGCACTATGTGTCTTTGCGTTCTTTATTTTATTGATTGTTTTGATGTTTCGTTTAATCATTCCAACGATTTTTGCTTCTTTGCAAGAATTCTTATTAGACAACGAAGAATATATTTCTAATTTTAATTTCTATTTAAGTAAAATTGAAAAAACCTTTGGTATTTCACTTGATCCAATTCGCAAGCTTGTGGATGGTGGTATTATTGCCTCGATTCCCAAACATGTATTAACAATTGCCAACTATTCTATAGCCTTTGTGCGTTTCTTTATTAATATGATTATTGCCTTAGTATCTGCTTTTTATATCATCTTAGATAAAGAAAACCTGAAATTATCGTTTAAACGTTTAAATTATTCCTTGTTCAATCGAAAGATTGCAACCCGCTTTAGTCATTATATCGATTTAGGTCGGGAAATCTTCGATAAGTTCATCGTCGGAAGCATCATCGATTCAACAATTATTGGTATATTATGTTTTGTCGGAGTAAGTCTATTACGGCTTCCTTATTCACCAATGATTGCCTTTATTATTGGGGTTACCAATATTATTCCGGTTTTTGGACCATTCTTAGGTGCCATTCCTGTCGCCTTTCTATTGGTTTTAATTAAACCCATCTATGCCTTTGTCTTTGTGATATTCATCTTTATTTTGCAACAAGTCGATGGAAATATCATTAAACCAAAAGTTTTAGGCGATCAATTAGGTTTAAGTGGTTTCTGGATTTTATTTTCTGTGACCATTGGTGGTGGCTTAGCTGGCGTACCAGGTATGTTTTTAGGCGTTCCTTTATTTGCCCTCGTTTATCGAATTTTAGGTGAATATACAGAAGCAAGATTAAAAGATAAGCATATTAATATAGATGAAGAGTTCTAAGATAAGGAGGTATATTCTTGTTAGAATTAATTCTTGATACCATTCATGATACATGGCTCATGTTGCCACTTTTATATATTACCTATTGTATATTAGAAGTCTTTGAAAGAAGACAAAGCGATGAATCCGATGAAAAGATTTTCTTTGCCTTACAGCGCATAGGCCCTTTCATTGGTGCTTTGATTGGTTTGATTCCTCAATGTGGCTTTAGTGTTCTAGCCGCGATGTTATTTCTCCAGCGAAATATAACATTGGGAACCTTAGTTGCGGTTATGATTGCAACCAGTGATGAAGCTGTACCAATTCTTTTAAGCAATCCTGAGTTATATAGCACCTTAGGCTTTTTATTACTGGCAAAATTTATCGTAGCGCTCATTGTTGGATATTTGGTTGATTTCCTATTCCGCAATCGCCAAAAGATTATTCGCTTTGAAGATATGGAAGAAGAGGAATACGACGAAGAGGAAGAAGCCGAAGAAACACAAAGTTCTCAAGGTGGATGCAGCTGTTGTTATCCTGATTTACCTCTACCGGTAAGTGCACTCTATCGTACCATTCGTATCTTCATCTTCTTATTTATTACGACTTTTGTGCTCGGCGCTATCATGAAAGTATGCGGCCCAGATACTTTAAAACATATTCTTTTATCCAATAGCGTTTTCCAACCGGTTTTAGCTGCTCTAGTAGGCTTTATTCCCAATTGTGCAGCCACAGTCATCCTGGCGCAATTATACGCAACAGGAAGCATTTCACTAGGTTCTTTATTTGCCGGACTCTGTACAAATTCTGGTTTAGCTTTATTGCTGTTGATTCGCTATGGCGAAAGAAAAAGATACCTAGCCAGAGTCATAGGTATCTTATTTATCACCGCAACCATTGTTGGTGTTGGCATTCAGGCTTTTTAAAGCCTGTTTTTTTTATTTTGTTTCAATCACACGAACTAAGAAGTCCCAGATTTTCTTAACCGAAGCAATACTCATATGTTCATTAGGCGTATGAATATCGATAATATCTGGTCCCATACTAATGGCATCCATACCATCGATCTTGTCGGCAAATAAGCCACATTCTACCCCAGCATGAATAGCCGTAATCGTTAAGTCTTCGCCATACATTTCTTTATAGATTGTACGCATTTTATCACGTAAAGGAGAATTCTTCACCCATTGCCAAGCAGGATATTCCCCTTTCATTTCAATCGTTGCACCATAACTTTGTACAATCCAGTAAATTTTCTGAACAAGTTGATCATAACTAGCTGAAACCGAAGAGCGTAAGGCACTGACCATTTCAAAATGATCCTCATGTAAAGAGGCAACGCCCCAGTTTAGAGATGTTTCGACTAATCCCTCAATATTTTTACTCATCTTTTGTACCCCTTGTGGTAATGCCGTTAATAGAGAAATTACCTTACAAGTGGATAGTTGATCTAAAGGAAGTAATTCATTACTTGCATCTTCGGCAACAAAATGAATATCCGGATCAATATCGGCATATTCTTCATGAATTTCTTTTTCTAAAATATGCACAACGGCTTTAAAGGCTTCGGGCTTTTCTACCGCAACAAGTAAATGTCCTTCACGGCTTATCGCATTGTCTTTCGAGCCGTTTTCACAGCTGACAATACGTAAAGGTGTCGTATAGTAACCACGGCGTAAAATACGGCCCATAAGCTCTTGAGAGCTTGCTCTACCCTTATGGATTTCAGCTCCAGAATGACCACCTAGTAAACCAGTAATTGATACTTTGACCATAGGCCAGTCGCATGCTTGACGAACTACAGGTAAAGATACATGGGCTTTACCGCCACCAGAACAACCAGCTAAAACAACGCCTTCATCATCACTATCTAAATTAATTAAAGTATGACCATCTAGGCAGGACAAATCTATAAAATGAGCTCCGTCCATACCAACTTCTTCACCAATCGTACATACAAATTCTAATTTTGGATGTTGAATCGTATCGGAATCTAATAGAGCCAGAGCATAGGCAACCGCAATACCATCATCGCCGCCTAGAGTTGTACCTTTTGCCCAGACATAGCCATCTCGAACTTCTAAATCTAAACCTTCTGTAAACATGTCTTTCTTTACATCAGCCCGCTTCTCACAGACCATATCCATGTGTCCTTGAAGAATAATAGGATCCATGTCTTCATACCCTGGTGTAGCATCTTTAAAGATAATGACATTAAACAAATCATCCTGGATATACTCTAAATGATGCGCCTTGGCAAATTGAATCAAATAATTACTAATTGCTTCTTCATGATAAGAAGGTCTAGGGATTTTAGAAATCTCTTCAAAATAATAAAAGACCTTATTAGGTTCTAAATTTTCTAATACACGCATTTACATACCTCACTTCACAAAACATCATAAAACAAAAGAAAAAAACCTTCAATAGAAGGTTTCAATCAAGATGGTGGGGACGGTGGGACTTGAACCCACACGGGAATTAACTCCCAACGGATTTTAAGTCCGTTGCGTCTACCAATTCCGCCACGACCCCAGGTAATGGAGGTTCCGATCGGATTCGAACCGATGATCACAGAGTTGCAGTCTATTGCCTTAGCCACTTGGCTACGGAACCAATTGCTTAATTATTATACACAATTCAAATAAATTATGCAAATAATTTTTATTTAGCGCAAACAATTTAACCTGTCTGCGAAAATTATCTTAACACTTATTAAAAGTATATGCAAGAAAAAAGGACTATTTAAAAATAGTTGGGGTTCATTAGTGCCTTAAATTTACTTGGAGGGGTGGAACCAGCTGATTCACAATTTGCTCCAAAGTTTTTTGGGACGTTTTTTAGTGTAATGGTGGTGGAAGGATAGGCCAGAAAAAGAAAAAAACTGAAATTGCGACATTCCACCCATAATTGTCTTATTCACTTTTCCTTCAACCTCGGTCAAGGTTTAGTTATGTTACACTTTTATACTACTGAGAACGCTACACATGTAACAGGCAAAAATTGTATTGTCCACTAACGACGATACCCTATGCTCTTATCTAAACCGCCCTATTTTATACACGATTATAAAGAATTGGTTCATCGTATCCAAATGTTTTCTTTCCATTCATTTCCATGCTTTCAGATACTTCAAGACAAGTATCTGAAAATCTTTCCCACAATATGAGTTTCATGACAGGTGAAAACTGACTTGTACTTCCACCTTCCCAAATACCATTCTTTTCACGATAAAGAGCAGGTGTGAACTTTTCTGATTTTTTAAGATCTGTATACTCTACTTCATGCATAGAAGCGTAGGAAAAAGTATTCTTGTCTTCACCTTTTGGAATTTCATAGGATGAAAGCAAAACACCATCCTCACTCTCTGTAAATAAGAAGAGATGTGGTGAGGCATGACGCTTCCCATTAGTTTCATAGTAGCTTTCTTCTACAACAAATAGACCATTAAAGTCGTTTGGTAGATTTTTTATCTTGTTATTACATACCGTATCCACGTGCTCTGCATAAGGAAATTCTTTTCCTGCTTTTTGCATAGCTTCAAATTATTCACAATTATCAAAATGACCAGTCATAAGGCGTACAAAATTTTCTAGTTTCATATACTTTTACCTCCATGCAATACGATTTTATAGAAACATTAACTGTAATCCCAGTAGAATCATCCATGCATATGCACATGTTTTAGGAATCATTAATAAACCAATTTTTGGCTTAGATTTGCTGAAAAGAGTTACTGGCAAATAAAATCCAAAAGGAGTAAGCAATCGCCTACTCCTTGTTTTTATTAATAAAGTCTAATAATTGTTCTGCCGCAACATTTAAGCCCTTACGGTTTTCACGGCTGAATCCTAAGTGCGTATAAATTTCACCTGTAAAGATTCCATTATCTTTTAAGCAACGGAAAGTTTTATCAATTAATGGTTCACAAACATCTTCCATTTGCATAGGTCCAAATGGATTCGCAAAGTATGTTGTAGAAATACCAACTTCTTGCGTTGTTCCTAAAGCCATACGTTTACCAAGCTTACAAGTCTCTTTGACTTCTTCTACAGATAATTCAGCTAAACCATATTTATCAGTGTAGTTATTGGCATACGCAAATAAATCAATCTTATGGTTGGTAACCACAAAATTATATGGAGAAGCTGGGGTAACCATACGACTGTTTGGATTTTCCGGAGACATAAATACAGAGCGGTCCATATCACGATATGGTGTACCTGGTTCCAAATCATCTAATCGAATAAAGGCACCAATCTCTGTACCTTGACCATATGGAACACCATCTTCGATATGAATCGTACCCATATCATCAAAGATAACTTGCACATCACGAATATAGTCTTTACCAGCAGCTTTTAAAGCTTCAATGGATTCAGATTTTCCTGCTCCAGAGTCACCCATCAACATGATGTTCTTGCTGGAACCATCTTTCATGCAAATCTTCACAAATGCACCATGAATTGGTAACCAGCCATCATGCATCTTACGAACATTGTGCAATGTTAACATCATTTTCTTTAAGTATCCAAAATAATCCATACGTGGATGATCAGAAATGCATCCTACCCAAATATCATTGTCTTCATCATGATAGAATTGGGTTTCGTTCTTTCCATCTTCATTTCCGACAATACAAATCAAATCTGGTTTTTCTTCAGCTTCTTCACGCGTAGCTAATTCAAATAAGTTAGCTAGAGATAAAGCCAATGACATGTATTTGATATTAAAATATGTCATACAAGATAAAGATCCAACCTTACATGGGAAACAGAACCAGTTCTCTGCATCGCCAGTAAAGTAATTCATTGGGTTTTCTTGAATTTGGTTCATGACACCAGTACGTTTTGATGACTTATTATGTAAGATCATTGGTGTACGAAGCATAACGGAATCAATAATAGGAATCTCTTGTAGTTTTGCATATTCTTTAGGGAATAAAGTATTTCGTGTATGAATCGAGAAACAAGCATTTGTACCAGCTTGGGCTTGGCGATATACACGGTTATAACGATCTTGTACACGTTCTGCTAATAAACGATAGGTACGTAAAATTAAATCATTTAGATTAGAATCTAAGGCAACAAGGGTATTCACACCAAATCCATCTTGGTCTCCACCCTTCATGAAACCAAAACGACTAGGCGCCCGCCAGAATTTATATACTTGTTCAATAACTTCTAACAAGGTTTCTGCATTTTTGGCATAAGGACTATCAATTTCGTTTAATTCAAAAATTGATAATTGACGTAAGAATTTCACAAACTCTTTAGCACTCTCTTCGTGAGACAATTTTCCATCTTGCGTTAAGTAATTTAAGATTTCCTCATTGGTTTGTTGCGAAATATAGTATTGAATTAGAACATGAAAAGCTTGACCCTTTAGTAAGGCATCACGATTTTTCGGATACGCTAAATCATAGTTCATTACAATTTGGTGATTTGATAAATAAATCTTGTTCATTGCACAATCCTCCTTGGTTCTATAGTATAATTTATAATTTTTAAAAATGCAAAACAAGCAATTTCATTCAGAAAGCGATTTCAGTTTTCAGAAAGCATTGAAAATTATTCATAAATAGCCGAAATCATAGCTTCTACATCTTCTAAAGCAACTTCTTTTTTCTCAGAACTATTGCGATCTACCCATTCCAAAATGCCATTTTCAACGCCTCGACCAACCGTAATACGATGTGGAATACCAATCAATTCCATATCTTTAAACTTAACGCCTGGTCTTTCTTTACGATCATCTAACAAGACATCATAGCCTTTTTGTTTACAGAATTCATATAAACGATCAGCAACTTCCATTTGTTTTTCATCTTTATTAGAAATAACAACGATAGCTAAACGGAAAGGTGCGATTTCATCGGGCCACATCAACCCTTTCTCATCATTATATTGTTCTGCAACAGCAGCCATACAACGTTCTAGACCAATGCCATAGCATCCCATCCAGATTGGTTTTTGTTGGTTATCTTTATCTGTATATAAAACATTCATGCTCTTTGAATATTTCGTACCTAACTTAAATAAGTTCCCAACTTCAATTCCATGTTCAAAAGTAAGTGGTTGATGGCAACAAGGACAAATATCTCCTTCTTGAACTTGGCATAAGTCGCCAACTTTTTCAGCCTTGAAATCTTTACAGTTGACATTTTCATAATGTTTATCGGTTTGGTTTGCCCCTACGATAAAGTTTTTCATTTTTAAAACCTGACGATCCAAATAAACTGGACAATCAATACCTACAGGACCCGCAAAACCAACTTTGGCATGCGTAACTTTTTCTACATCCGCAAAAGAAGCCAATTCCATTTCTACAGCATTTAACATCTTTAAGGCTTTTGCTTCATTTAATTCACGATTACCTGGGATACAGAAAGCGACAATTTTTCCGTCTACATTGTAAATTAAGGTCTTCACAAAATCGCTGGCCTTCTTACCAAAGAAAGCTGCTACTTCATCAATCGTCTTTGCATCTGGGGTAGCTTTTAACTCCATTTCTTTTTCTGCTTCCGTATTTTCTGGCATGCAGTCTACAACTTCGGTAATTTCCATATTGCTGGAGAAATCACAGTTTTGACAACCTACGACAATATCTTCACCAATTGGAGAAATTGCTTGATATTCTTCACTTAAAAGTCCACCCATTGCACCTGTATCGGCACGAACAATTTTGTAGTTTAAACCTAAACGATCAAAAATACGATTGTAGGCATCATACATTTTGTCATAAGATGCATCTAAACCTTTTTCATCAACATCAAAAGAATAAGCATCCTTCATAATAAATTCACGTACCCGAATCAATCCAAAACGAGGACGCGTTTCATCACGATACTTGGTTTGAATTTGATAAAGGTTGTAAGGAAAATCTTTATAACTCTTACCATCCATTGCTGCCGCTAGCGTAAATAGTTCTTCATGCGTAGGACCTAAGACATATGGACGGTTGTAACGGTCTTTTAAGGCAAACATATTCGAACCAAAAGCCTCACGACGACCCGATTGAATATAGACTTCTTCCGGAATCAAGGCTGGCATCAATAATTCTTGGGCATCTTTGGCATCCATCTCCTCACGGATAATATTTTCAATTTTTGATAATACTTTCTTCCCCATTGGCATGATCATGTACGTTCCCGCACTGCTTTTTTTAATCATCCCAGCGCGGACAAGTAAATTACTTGAAACGCTGTCTTCATCTTTCGCGTTTTCTCTTAATGTATAAAAATAACTATGACTTAATTTCATATCTTTTTTCTCCTCTTTCGAATCATGGCACCTACCTCTTTAGGGCCTTGCCAATAAGTCTTTACCTTCTGCATCGGTTTGTTACAAACCACTAAAGGAAGATCATTTTCATCAGTAATTCCGGTTAAAGAAATATCCGTACTCAATATATGCGGACCAAATATTTCTAATTCATCATCCAAGGTAAACTTGTTCTTTACTTGTAGTAAAACTGAATCATCATCAACGGCTAAAACCGAAGCCACATATTCCTGAGTAACGGTTTCATCATGGTCTTGATACAATTGTACCTGATAGCCTGGAATCCCTTGATAAAAACCAGGACCTGTTTGGCGGTTTTCCGCTTTCGCAATTTCAAATTGAATATCTTTTAATTGCTGATCACTTACGTATCCTTTTTGATAAATCAAATCAATGAGATGGCGATAACTGGAAACCACTGTAGCTAAATAATACGCTGATTTCATACGTCCTTCAATCTTTAAAGAAGAAACGCCCCATTCTATAAAGGAAGCAATTTGATTCACAGCTTGTAGATCCTTGCTGGACATGGAAAAGAGATTATTCGGATTAGAAACCTCGGTATTACCATCCATTAAATGATATTTCCACCGGCAGCTTTGGGCACAACCCCCGCGATTGGCATCCCGTAGAGTCATATGGTTGCTTAAAACACAACGCCCGGAATAAGAAATGCACATACCACCATGAATAAAGACTTCAATGGGTAAAATATCTGCTTGCGCAATTTTCTTGATTTCATCCATTTGACATTCTCTGGCAAGTACGACACGATCCATCCCCTGCTCTTTCCAAAAACGAACCGTATTCGAATTGGTTGAAGAATGTTGGGTAGAAACATGCACTTCAAAATGACAACCCAACTTTTTCGCTGTCATCATTATCGAAGGACTGGCCACAATAATGGCATGAACCCCTAATCGATCTAAGTCAAGAAGATAGTCTTCCAAACCTTCTAAATCACTTTCATGAGGCAACATATTTACCGTTACATGTACATGGGCAGAATGGGCATTCGCAAATTCAACCAATTCTCCAATTTCTTCTAGAGAGAAATTCGAGGCACGCGATCGTAAAGAAAAAAATTTTCCTCCAATATAGACCGCATCGGCACCATATAAAATAGCCGTTTTCGCTTTTTCTAAATTGCCAGCAGGAGCTAACAGTTCGATTTTTTTCATACTGTATCCTCCTTCTTTAAGGTTGTGTTTTGATAATACCAATGGTTAGAACCATCGATTGGTGTTCCCTGACGATAAGCATTTAAGACTTGAATCGTCCACGCATCATCTTTTAAGAAAGAATCAATGCGAAACCGTTTGATTCCAAAAGATTCTAAGGAAGCAATCTCCTGAATACTTTGAATCGGCTGTTCACTAAAGATGTGTGTTCCCGTTTCATCTTCTACAATTGGCATACGATCCGAACGGGTTTGTTCGATTAAATCCAGATGACTTCGCTTTTTAAAATCTGGACGATCAATCGCATCTAAATAATTCGTAATTAATGGTCGCCGTGAATATAAAATAGAAAAATATCCATCAATCAACACTTCACATCCACCTGCAACACTGATTTGTTGAATTTCTGCAAGCGACAACTCGTGCGCTAAGCTAACGGCTAAACAGCCTTGATTGAGATAAAATTCTACATCGCGATGATTGGCAATGAGGGTTTCGGGTTGATAGACCAAGCGCGTATAGCCCATTTCTTTAGCTATATACAAAAGGCCTTCATCAGAAAAATAGATACCATCAATAGAAAGATCCTTACAAGTTTGAATGAGATCTTTACATCGATCAAAGTCAGAATCCATCATCAATTTGCAGGCATTCACATAAAGTTCCATTTGATTTGCCAAACAGATTTCTTTCCAATCTTTCAAGGCTTCTATCTCAACGGTATTAGCACTACAAACGGATAATCCTTTTATGCCAATAAGAATGGCATCAGCTCCAGCCTGCTTTAAAGCAGGTATTGAATCCATTTCATGAATTGTCGTAATAATCAAGGATGTCACCTCCACAATGCTTCTATTTTATCATACAACCGGAATTTGTTTTGCATAAATGTTTCAAAAAAGAGTATAATAACAGCAATTATAAGGAAGGACAAATATTATGCAAAAAATTCAAATGAAAACGCCATTAGTTGAAATGGATGGCGATGAAATGACAAGAATTTTATGGAAGATGATTAAAGATGAACTCATTCTTCCCTACGTTGATTTAAAGACAGAGTATTATGATTTAGGTTTGGAAAATCGTGATGCTACCAATGATCAAGTAACCATTGATGCCGCAAATGCCAACAAGAAATATGGTGTTTCTGTAAAATGTGCAACGATTACTCCCAATGCCCAACGTATGGATGAATACAACCTTCATCAAATGTGGAAGTCTCCTAATGGTACGATTCGAGCTATCTTAGATGGAACCGTATTTAGAGCCCCAATTATGATTGATCCAATTGAGCCAATTGTAAAAAAATGGAAACAACCAATCACAATTGCCCGTCATGCCTATGGTGATGTCTATCGTGATACCGAATTCCGTATTGATAAACCAGGCAAAGCAACACTTTGTTTCACAGATACAGAAGGAAACAAAGAAGAACAAGAAATCTTCCAATTTGAAGGAAAAGGTGTTGTCCAAGGACTTTACAATAAAGATGATTCCATTACATCTTTTGCCCGCTCTTGTTTCAATTATGCCCTAGATAAAAAACAAGATTTATGGTTTGGTGCAAAAGATACGATTTCTAAAAAATACGATCATACTTTCAAAGATATTTTCCAAGAAATCTATGATACAGAATACAAAGCTAAATTTGAGGCAGCTGGAATCACCTATTTCTACTCCTTAATCGATGATATTGTCGCACGTGTGATGCGTAGTGAAGGTGGTATGATCTGGGCATGTAAGAACTACGATGGCGATGTCATGAGTGACATGGTTTCAACCGCTTTTGGTTCTTTAGCTATGATGACCAGTGTCTTAGTTTCTCCAGAAGGAAATTATGAATACGAAGCAGCCCATGGTACCGTAACTCGTCACTACTATCGTTACTTAAAAGGTGAAAAAACTTCCACCAATCCAATCGCAACGATCTTTGCGTGGACTGGTGCATTAAATAAACGTGGCGAAAAAGATGGTTTGCCTGAACTTCAAGATTTTGCCCAAAAATTAGAACAAGCTTGCCTGGACACTTTAAACGCAGGAATTATGACAAAAGATCTTTGTCATTTAGCCCAAGGTATTGAAACAAAAGAAGTGAATTCTGAAGAATTCATCCATGCGATTCAAACCCGCTTAAATGAATTAATGGCATAAAGTAAATGCTAGAGAATGATTCTCTAGCATTTTTTTAATATCTTTTTATAAACATAATCCGCAACACCCGCGTGATTGTTGTCCACATCACTAATAACATCAGCCACCGCCAAGGCATCCGGACTACCATTACACATACATACACCCGTTCCACAATACTTTAAGAGTTCAATATCATTGGTTGTATCACCGAATACGATAATATCTTGATTGGATAAGTTGTTATATTCACAGAACTTATGCATCGCATACGCTTTTGCGATACGTTTATCACTGAATTCAAATAAAGTAGGCTGGGTTTTATAACCAGCATAATTAGGACTTGGATGTTCCTTGAAATATTGTTCAATTTTAGGCATATCTTCTAAATTCACTCGAAATAAAATCTTCGCATTTTCTTGCGCATACAATTCTTCTAGGGAATCCACAATCACTAACTCTTTAAAAGAATGCTCTGCACTACGACGCATTAGATCGTCATCTTTTACGGCATAGATTTTATGGTTTAAATAGATAAAGGGATTACATGGCCATTGTTGCATAATCGCAAGGGTTTCTTTTAACCATTCCTTTTTCATTAAAAAATATGAATGTTCTTTTTGATGAAAACCATCCCAAAGCTCCGTCCCATTCATGCCAATGATGACATCAAATGGCCGTGATAAATTCCACATTTGTTGTTTGGGCATCAATTCATCAAGTGGTCGCCCACTAGCCAAACCAAAGGCATAGCCTTCCTTCCATAAATCCTCAATCATTTGAATATTCTTTTCGGGAATGGTTCGCTCATCGTTCATTAGCGTTCCATCTAAATCACAGATAATAACTTTTTTATGCATTAACTTTCCCTTCTTTCCAACTCTTTTAAAAGCGCAACAAGTTGGTCTTCATTATACACAATGTAATCACTTGCCATGCCTTCTTGTAAGTTATGACGGTTAAAATGAATGGTATGTAAACCAGCCGCTTTCGCTCCTTCCATATCTTTTATATAATTATCACCAATATAATACATCGTATCGTAAGGAATCGACAAACGATCACAAACCGTCTGAAAAGCTTTGGCATCAGGTTTCGCATAACCTATACCTTCACTGGTAAAAATCGCATCATCTCCAATATAGTCATACATACCTAGTGTACGCACTTTGTCTTTTTGATGTCCTTCTTGTCCGTTTGTTAAAATAGAAACTCGCACAGAAGTCGAAGCAAAAAATTCATGCAGAACTGGTTGCATGGAGATCTGTCCTTGATATTTGCGGTAGGCATCTTGAAAATCAGCGGCTTGATCTAAAGTAAAAGGAATAGATAATTCTTTACAAGCCCCATAGATACGATAAATTCCTACATCATCGGAAGTAATAACATGTTCATGTTCTAAATCAAAAACACGATCCCCTACTTTACGATAAACTTTGTAAAAAAATGGCAGACTAACTGGTAAAACCGGAATAAATTGTTTTACAGAACGATTAAATGGTTCTTGTAAGTCATAAAGGGTATCATCACAATCAAAACATAAATTAAGCATTTTCCAACCTCACTAATAAATCTATCAATTCTTCTTCCGTATAAACGGTATAATCAGAACAATTCCCTTCCTGATGATGATGTCGATTCAAATGAATCGTATGCATACCAGCATTCTTTGCTCCTTCCATATCATTTATATAGTTATCACCGATATAAGTCCAATCAGATACTTTCGTCTTTGTCGCTTCAGCGACAATTTGAAAAGCTTTTGGATGGGGTTTGGCAAAACCAATTTGTCCACTGGTAAAAATATGATCACTAGGAAAATACTTTTCGACTTCTAAGGCATGAAGTTTCATTCTTTGATGACAATCACTTCCATTAGTCAAAATAGCGAGTTCAGATTTCGTTGTTTGAAAAAAACGATGATAAGCTTCGCTCATAGAAATAGCACCTTGATTTTTCTTGTATAAATCTTGAAAATCAGCAGCTGTTTCTAAATCAATCGGATAGCCCATTGCAGCACTCGCTTTATAAATACGATAAATGCCACTATCATCTACGGTAATGACATCATCTTGCAACAAATCAAAAACTGAATCACCAAAATCACGATATATACGGTAAAATTCTTGACTGTCCCCATCAAAGGATGGAAAGAATTTTTTTAAACACATTTTAAAAGGCCATTGCAGATCATAAAGTGTATCATCGCAATCAAAACAAAGCTTCATAAGCAAAACCTCCAAAAAAAAATAGGAACTGTTAAACAGTTCCTATATTATACGATTATTCGTCTTCTTTTGCTAGACTTACTAATCTATGACGACGCTTCATAGCATCTTCTTTACAAGCTTCCATCAATGCGTCAGCAGCTTCTTGACCTTTCAACTTAATCAATTGGTTGAAACGAGTTTCTCTCATCATGAATGCTTTCATCTTAGAGTAATCAGGTTCTTTAGAATCAATTGTTAAGTGTTGTTCAGCACGTGGGTCGTAACGATACAATGTTACATATCCACATTCAACTGCATCACGTTGTACTTGTTGGTGAATACCTAAACCACCTTTAATGTGGTGTTCAGCACAAGGTGCATAAGCAATGATCAATGATGGTCCATCATAGCTTTCAGCTTCTTGGAATGCTTTCAATGTTTGCATCTTGTTAGCACCCATACATACTTGAGCTACATATGCATGACCATAAGTCATAGCGATTTGTCCTAAATCCTTCTTAGAAGTAGATTTACCACCAGCAGCGAACTTAGCGATTGAAGCACGTTGACTTGATTTAGAAGATTGTCCACCAGTATTTGAATAAACTTCAGTATCCAATACTAAGATATTTACGTTTACGTCGTTAGCCAATACATGGTCAACTCCACCGTATCCAATATCGTATGACCAACCATCACCACCGATGATCCATACAGATTTTTCAACTAAGTCTTCTTTAGCTAATGATTGAACATCAGCATTAGCTTCTTTAGCAGCTAATTCTTTAATTTGTGGTTGTAATGCACGTTCAGCATCTTTATCACCTTTAGCAGCGATATATTTATCGAACAATGCTTTTAAGTCAGCAGAAACAGTATCTGCATTTTCTTCCATAATTCGATAGATACGAGCCATCTTGTAGTTTTCAGCTAATGCCATACCATATCCGTATTCAGCATTATCTTCGAACAATGAGTTAGCCCAAGCAGGTCCGTTTCCATCTTTATCTGTTACAAATGGAGTACTTGGAGTAGCACCACAGTAGATTGATGAACATCCAGTAGCGTTAGCAATCATCATATCTTTACCAAATAATTGAGAAGCTAAACGGTAGTAAGGAGTTTCACCACATCCTGGACATGAGCCAGAAACTTCAAAATAAGGCATCAAGAATTGAGAACCCTTGATTGTGTTCTTAGGGAATAAATCAGTCTTGTATTCTGTTTCTTTATATAAGTAATCAGCAAGTGGATCTTGATCCATCAATGAGTGGATAGGAACCATCTTCAAGGCTTTTTCACCCTTCTTACCTGGACATTCAGTAACACATAATCCACAACCAACACAGTTAGATGGACTTACTTGTACACGGAAAGCCAATTTCTTATCTTTAACACCAATAGCTGGAACTGTTTCGAATTCTTGAGGTGCACCAGCAACTTCTTCATCAGTTAAAGCAAATGTACGGATTGTTGCATGTGGACATACGAATGAACAGATACCACATTGGATACAGTTTTCTGCATTCCAATCAGGAACCATAGCAGCAATTGCACGTTTTTCTTTGAATGATGCATTTGGTTGCATTGTACCATCTAATACACCAAATTTAGTGAATGCACTAACTGGCATATCGTAACCTTCAAGAGCGTTAATACGTCCTGCATATTCATCCCAGTAAGCATCACCAGTCATAACACGAAGTTCATTGAATGGTAATTCAGCCCAAGCTGGATCTACTGGAACTTCAACGATACCGTCTTTACCAGCATCAATAGCCTTATAGTTCAAGTTAACGATTTCGTCACCTTTCTTACCATAAGATTTCTTAGCAAATGCTTTCATCAATTCAACAGAAGTTTCCAAAGGCATGATTTGTTCGTTCAATGCGAAGAATGCACTTTGTAAAATTGTGTTTGTACGACGTCCCATACCAATTTCTTGAGCAATTTGAGTTGCGTTGATGATATAGAATTTTGCATGTGCTTTAGCCAAACGAGCTTTTAAACGATTTGGCATTTGTTTAACGATTTGATCTTTGTCAAATGTTGTATTCAATAAGAATGTTCCACCGTCTTTTAATCCACGAGCAACATCATATTTGAACATATATGTATCAAGTGATACAGAGATGAAGTCTGCATTGTTTACATAGTAAGTTGCATGAATTGGAGATTTTCCAAAACGCAAGTGAGAACGTGTAACACCACCGGCTTTTTTAGAGTCATATGCGAAGTAACCTTGTGCATATTGATCTGTGTTATCACCAATGATCTTAATAGTGTTCTTGTTTGCACCTACAGTACCATCAGATCCAAGACCCCAGAATAAACATGAAGTAGCATCAGATTCGATTTGGTAAGAAGTGTCAACAGGTAATGAAGTATGAGTAACATCATCTTCGATACCAACAGTGAATCCTGTCTTGATTTCACTTTCTTTTAAGTAATCAAATACAGCTTTGATATGGCATGGTTGTGTATCGTGTGAACCTAATCCATAACGACCACCGATGATTTCGATGTCTTTACCATTTAATGCACCTAATACATCTAAGTACAATGGTTCACCACCAGCACCATATTCTTTTGTACGGTCTAATACCGCAATACGTTTTACAGTTTTAGGTAAAACAGCAGTTAAGTATTTAGTAGAGAATGGACGATACAAATGAACTTTGATCATACCAACTTTTTCACCTTTAGCTACTAAATCATTAACAACTTCTAATCCAGCTTCACTAGCAGAACCCATAACAACGATTACACGTTCAGCATCTGGAGCACCAACGTAGTTGAAAGGTTTATAATCACGACCAGTGATTTCGCTGATTTTTTTCATATAGTCAGCAACAACATCAGGAACTACATCGTAATGAGCGTTTCTTGCTTCTACAGTTTGGAAGAAGATATCGTCATTTTCGTTAGCACCACGAGTTACTGGATTTGCATGTGGATCCATTGAACGTTTACGGAAGTCAGCTAATGCTTCGTAATCGATTAAATCCTTATATTTTTCAGTATCGAACACTTCAACTTTATGAACTTCATGACTTGTACGGAATCCATCAAAGAAGTGTAAAAAAGGTACATGACATTTAATCGCAGTTAAGTGAGCGACACCAGCTAAATCCATAGCTTCTTGAACAGAGTGAGATGACAACATAGGGATACCAGTTTGACGTACTGCATAGATATCCTCGTGATCACCAAAGATGTTTAATGAACGACTTGCTAAAGAACGAGCCGCAACATGTAAAACAACTGGAAGGTTTTCACCAACCCATTTATAAATGTTTGGAATCATTAACAACAAACCTTGACTTGCAGTGAAAGTTGTTGGTAATGTTCCTCCCTGTGCAGCACCGTGCACAGCACCTGAAGCACCAGCTTCTGATTGAAGTTCAGCAATTTTTACGACTTCACCAAAAGCGTTTTTTCTTCCTTGGCTTGCCCAAACATCCATAACTTCTGCCATAGGAGAAGATGGTGTGATTGGGTAAATACAACTCATTTCGGTAAGTGCATAGGCGTTATGAGCCGCAGCTGTATTACCATCCATGGACTGAAATTTCTTTGCCATATGTAATTTTTCCTCCTTAAAAATAGTATTTACTTACACCACAACCATTATACGAGCTTTAACGTCTTTTTTAAAGGAATTTTTACCCTTTTTTAGCAAATTTGAAAACTATTTCACAGTTAGTTAAAGCTTATTTCAAACATAACAATTGTTTTTATTCTATAAACAAAATAAAAAGAAAAAGGGATTATGCAAATAAATACAGATTCAAAATTTTGTGTGTTATAATAGCAGCGAGATTAAGGAAGGACGGATACGTATGATTCCAGCTTCACTTTTTCCTTTAGTAACAGCTATTATCAGCAATATTATTGCCCAGATTGCAAAAACCATTGTGTATTTCTACAAATCTGGCGAATGGGATCTACATTGGGTCATCGCAAGTGGCGGATTTCCTAGTTCTCACTCGTCAACGGTAACGGGACTGGCCATGGCAATTGGCATGCAAGAAGGTTTCAACAGTGCACTCTTTGCCGTGACAACAATTTTTGCTTTTATAGTTATGTATGATGCTTGTCATGTTCGTTATTATTCAGGAAAAAACATCGAATTAGTACAACAATTAATCAAAGACCTAAAAGATGAAGCCCAAATTAATATTGGATATGATGAACCCATCTACAAAGAACAGTTAAAAGCTGTTCTAGGGCATAAATTTACCGAAGTAGTTGGTGGATTTGTCGTTGGAATAATTGTTCCATTACTTATTTGCCCATTATTTTTAAGATAACAAGGAGGATGAACCTATGTCGGAAGAAATCAATAACAATGAGCCCCATATTCCTACAAAAAAAGAAGTCGAAGAATGCATCAGCAAGATTCGCCCCTACATCCAACAAGATGGTGGCGATATTGCTCTATTAGGCATTGATGAAAACAATGTCGTATATGTTTCATTCCGCGGTGCTTGCCAAGGTTGTTTTATGGCAGTCGAAGATTTCTCAAGTGGAATTAAATCATTAATTTTAGATGAAGTACCTGGCGTTACAGATGTCATGTTGGTATAAGAAAAGCGGATTAATCATCCGCTTCTTTTTTTTCTAACATATGGTTAATAAAATAAGGAAACTGCTTTTGCCACCACGGCCAATCATGGGCTACATCATACCCCCAAAAATCACACCATGCATGAATTCCCTTTGCTTGAAAGATTCCATCCAATTTACGCAAGTCCGATACCGCCTGATCTTCCCAGGGCCCTTGACCTACACAAAAGATCATTTGACCACGATTGTATTTTTCAATATACGGATGATCTAAAGGTAAATTATACATATATGCCATAGGATTATTGCGATACGTTATATCATTATGATAAGAACCATAGAACTCACTCACATCATAAATCCCTGATAAACCTAATACCCCATCAAATAAGTCTGGAAAACGGAAATAGAGATTTGCACTATGTGTAGCACCAATACTGGCACCCGTCACCCACCAGGGAGCAAAATCATTGAGTTTCTTTTGCACCGAAGGAATCAATTCATCGACAAGATAGTTCATCCAGGTCTCATGCATATCAAAACGATATAAAGGGTCCCCATAACAATTCGACCAAGTCTCCATATCAATCGAATCACACGCAACAAAACGAATCTTTCCCTGCTCTATTTCATCTTGCACCGTATCATACATATGCCGCCATTCCCATTCATGAAAACGATTATTTTGGGTAGGAATGACTAAACAGATCTTTCCTGCATGACCATAAATTTTATATTCCATATCTCTTTGTAAAGAGTGAGAATATTCTTTAAAATATTGAATTTGCATGTCTGTATTATAGCTCGATATTGCCTAAATTACTACTATGCTTTATAATTAGACTGTTTTTTTAAAGGAAAGAGAGTGACAACATGTCCAATAAAGAAAAAATTTTGAATATTGCGGTCATTGCTCACGTCGATGCAGGAAAAAGTACTCTAGTAGATGCTTTCCTCCGTCAAAGTGATGTATTCCGTGATAATGAAGAAGTTGTAGATTGCGTCATGGATTCAAACGATTTGGAAAGAGAACGTGGAATTACCATTTACTCAAAAAACTGTTCCATTATTCATGACGGCGTAAAAATTAATATTGTCGATACCCCAGGCCACGCTGATTTCTCAAGTGAGGTCGAACGTATCATTCGTACCGTAGATGCAGTAATCCTATTAGTTGATTCCAGTGAAGGACCAATGCCACAAACACGCTTTGTTTTATCAAAAGCTTTGGAATTTGGTCTAAAACCAATTCTTTTAATCAATAAAATTGATAAAAAAGATCAACGTGCAGAAGAAGTTGTTGATGAAGTATATGACTTATTCTTGGATTTAAATGCCAATGATGAACAATTAGACTTCCCTATTTTATACGGTGTAGCCCGTGAAGGAAGAGTCCAATACGATTTAAATACCCCAAGCGACAACATTGATCCATTGTTTGATACCATTTTAAAACGCTGTGATGTCTATCCTGATAACGATGATAAACCAGCACAAATGCAAGTATCCGCATTAGCTTATGATGAATACATCGGACGTTTAGGAATTGGTCGTGTATACAATGGTATCTTACGTCAAGGTGATACATATATTCGTTGTAATGAAAAAGGCGAAGAGAAACGTGAAACCATTTCTAAACTCTTTGTCTATAAAGGATTATCTCGTACCAGCGTAAAAGAAGCCCATAGTGGTGATATCGTTGTAGTTGCTGGTATGCCAGATATTTCAATTGGTGATACAATTTGTGATCCCGATCATATCGAACCAATGGAACATATTGAAATTGAAGAACCTACCCTATCCATGAACTTCCATGTTAACACCAGTCCATTTGCCGGACAAAGTGGAAAATACGTTACAAGCCGTAACATTAAAGAACGTCTTGAAAAAGAATTGGAAGTAAACGTTGGATTAAAAGTAGAACCAACCGATAGTGCTGATTGCTTCAAAGTATCCGGACGTGGTGAATTACATATTTCCATCTTAATTGAAAATATGCGTCGTGAAGGCTATGAACTAGCTGTATCAAAACCCGAAGTTATCTTACATAAAGATGAAAACGGAACCAAAGTAGAACCCGTTGAAGAAGTTATCTGTATTGCGCCAAGCGAATACCAAGGTACCATCATCAACAAGCTAAATCTTCGTAAAGGTGTTATGCAAGATCTAAACGAAGAAAATGGTTATGTAAGAATCACTTACCAAGCTCCAACCCGTGGATTGTTAGGATTCCGTAGTGAATTCATCAATGATACCCATGGTGAAGGAACCCTTGTTCGAAGAATCGCTGGATATGAACCATATAAAGGAGAAATTCCTCAACGTATGCAAGGTGCTATGATTTCCACCGAAACCGGAACAGCTATGACATATGCTTTATGGAACTTACAAGAACGCGGACAACTTTTCATTTCTCCACAAACCGAAGTGTACGAAGGAATGATCATTGGTGAAAGTGCCAAAAACATCGATATGGATGTCAATCCATTAAAGAACAAAAAGTTAACCGCTATTCGTTCCAGTGGACGTGATGAAGCCATGTTATTAACCCCACCTAGAGTATTCTCCCTAGAAGAAGCTTTGGAATGGATCAATGATGATGAATTGGTAGAAGTTACACCAGATGCAATTCGTATTCGTAAAAAAGGTTTAACGGCACAAGATCGAAGAAATCTCTATCGTCAAAAAATGGCCCGTGACTAAAATATACCTGCTCAATTGAGCAGGTTTTTTCTTTTATAAAAAAAGATGGCAACTGCCATCTTTTAGGCTTTTGCCATCAATTCATCATATTGTTTTTTCGTTAATTCGTATTGTTCTTGATAAGAAGCTAATTTATCTTTTTCTTGTTGAACTTTAGCCGCAGGTGCTTTAGCAACAAAGCCTTTATTATTTAACATACCTGTAGAACGCTTGATTTCTTTTTCCAAATGTTCTAAGGCATTAGATAACTTCGCTTTTTCTTTTTCAAAGTCAATCAAATCACCCATTGCACAAGTAAATACCGCATGAGAAATTGTACGCGATAAAATATCATCGCTACCAAGTTCTTCGACATTTTGTGCATGACACATCTTATCCATAACCGCATTAGCATCTTTTGATAAACCAATCCATGCGTTGTCTTGATCACGCAAAGAAATCACAAGATCCTTACTTGGTTTCATATCATAATTCGTTTTTACTTCACGAACCGTTTCAATTGCCGACATAACAATAGCCATTTCTTGTTTTTCTGCTTCTGTATACGCAAAGTCAATCTTTTCTGGCCAAGTTTCAACATTTAAACTTTCTTTTTCATGAGGAAGATCCAAATAGATTTCTTCTGTCACAAATGGCATGAATGGTGAAAGAAGTTTTAAAATATTGATCATTACCGTATAAAGAACAGCTTTAGTACTCTTAACAACATCGGCATCTTCACTAAATAAAGTCGCCTTACTTAATTCGATATACCAACTGCAGAAGTCATCCCAAACGAAATTATACAATTCATTTCCAACCATAGATAACTCGTATTTTTCCATATTTGCAGTTACATGGTCTAAGACTTCATTAAAACGCGATAAAATCCATTTATCACTGCTGGATAATTTATCCAATTGCAATTGTGGCATTTCATCGCCCACTTGCATTTGTACATAACGAGCCGCATTCCAAATCTTATTGATAAAATTCCAACTTGAATCGACTTTTGTCGTATCATAACGCAAATCTTGGCCTGGAGTTGAATTGGTTGTTAAGAAGAAACGCAAGGCATCCGCACCTTTTTCTTGAATAACATCCATAGGATCAATACCATTACCTAAAGATTTAGACATTTTACGACCTTGGTTATCACGAACCAAACCATGAATTAAAACATCTTTAAATGGACGATTCTTCATGGCAAAACGCGTTTGGAAAGCCATACGGGCAACCCAGAAGAAGATAATGTCATAACCTGTAACTAAACAGTCATTAGGGAAATAACGTTTTAAATCTTCGGTTTCTTCTGGCCAGCCTAATGTTGAGAATGGCCATAAACCGCTGGAGAACCAAGTATCCAAAACATCTTCATCTTGAACCCATAAATCTTTATCTTCAGGATCTTCCATACCAACATAGATTTCTCCGGTTTCTTTATTGGTCCAAGCTGGGATTCGATGACCCCACCACAATTGACGTGAAATGCACCAGTCTTCAATTTTTTCGAGCCATTGAGTAAAAGTCTTCTCAAAACGTTCTGGAACAAAGTGAATCTTTTGGTCTTCGATTTCCTGGTTTGCGAGAACTTGTTCAGCTAAAGGCTTCATCTTTACAAACCATTGTTTACTTAAGTAAGGTTCTACAATAACACCGGTTCTTTCAGAGTGGCCAACTTGGTGTAAATGCTCTTCAATATGATCAACAACACCAGCTTTTTTGAAGTCTTCGACTAAAGCTTCACGACATTCAAAACGATCCATACCTGTATATTTACCGCACATTTCATTCATCGTTCCATCTGGATTCATACAAATTGGCATTGGCAAATTGTATTTTTTAGCTAATGCGAAGTCGTTTGGATCGTGTGCAGGTGTACATTTCATAACCGCTGTACCAAAGCTCATATCAATATAGTCATCGGCCATAATAGGTAATTCATCCCCATTAGCCGGATTGATTGCATGCATACCAACAATATCTTTGTAGCGTTCATCATCAGGGTGTACAAAGATCGCCTGGTCGGCAAACATCGTTTCTGGACGTGTTGTCGCAATAACTAAAGTCTGTCCTGTTTCGACTACTTTATAGTTAAAGTAATACATGTGTCCCATGATTTCTTTATGTTCAACTTCAATATTACTCAAAGCCGTCTTAGCTTCTGGATCCCAGTTAATAATTCTTTCGCCTTGATAGATCAAACCTTGATTATATAAATCAACGAAAGTTTTACGAACCGCTTTCGATAAACCCTCATCAAGGGTAAAACGTTCTCGACTATAGTCCAAAGATAAACCTAATTTAGCCCATTGACTACGAATGGTAGAAGCGTATTCTTCTTTCCATTCCCAAGCTCGGTCTAAGAATTTTTCTCGTCCAATATCATAACGCGAAATGCCTTCTTCTTTTAAACGTGCATCAACTTTCGCTTGCGTAGCAATACCAGCATGATCCATACCAGCTAACCATAAAACATCATAGCCGCGCATTCTTTTATAACGACATAAAATATCTTGGATTGTCGTATCCCAAGCATGTCCTAAATGCAACTTTCCTGTTACATTAGGTGGAGGAATCACAATACAATAGGGATGTTTACTCACATCACCAGCTGTGAAATACCCATGTTTTAACCAATCTTGATATCGGTTTGCTTCTACGGCCAAGTGGTCGTATTTTGGTGCCATTTCTTTAGTCATAATCTCATCCTTTCCTAAAAAAAAGCACATCCGAAAGGACGTGCTTTGACGTGGTACCACCTAACTTTGCTTATTCAGCCTTATCACATAACGCTGTGTCTGCGTATTCTCCTACTCCATTCAGAAAATAAGCTCCTAGACTACCTTCATCTTCCCTAATTACTCTCTTACACCAAACAAGAGCTCTCTATCAATTAAAGGTAAGACTACTCCTTCTACTCATCGCTTTTACTTCCTTATAGTAACAAAAGTAGAAAAAAATTCAAGCTAAAGTGTATTTTGATCAAATTGCGCTAACCAGGTTTCGACTTCTTTCATAACTTCAACTAAACAACCTGCTTGAAAAGGAACCTTTAATCCCGCTAATTCAACAACTTGTCGGAATGGATATTTGCCCCCTATCGAACAAATCTTTTGATAATCCGAAAAAGCCTGCGGATCTTTCTTTTCAAACCGTGACCAGAACTGTAAAGCACAAACTTGCGCTAAAGTATAATCAATGTAATAGAAAGGATCCATAAAAATATGCAGTTGACGCATCCACCAACCACCTTGTTCTAAGAATGGAATTTCGGAATAGTCTTTATGTGGCAAATACATCTTTTCCAGTTTTCGCCAACAAGCCATTCGCTCTTGGGAAGAATATTGAGGATGTGCATAAATTTCATGTTGGAAATGATCCACTAAAACGCCATAAGGTAAGAATTTAATCGCTCCTGACATATGGTGATACAAATACTTATTCGTATCTTCTTTAAAGAAAGAATGCATCCAAGGATAGGTGATAAATTCCATCGACATCGAATGAATTTCACAAGTTTCATAGGTAGGCCAGACACATTCAAATGGGAAAATAGAACGACTCGACCATACTTGATAGGCATGCCCTGCTTCATGTGTCAGAGTTTCTACATCACTGGATGTACCATTAAAGTTCGCAAAGATAAAAGGACTTTCATAATTCGGAATATACGTACAATATCCGCCAGCTGCCTTATCTGCTCTTGCCTGTAAATCCATCAAATGGGAATCCATCATGCTTTGAAAGAAAGAACCCGTTGAATCGGATAATTCACAGTACATCTTACCAGCTAACTTAACACATTCTTCTTGGGAAACATGGGGCTTTGGATTTCCTGTGGTAAATTCCACTTTTTCATCCCAAGCATATAAATGATCGAGATGCAGACGCGCTTTTTGTGATGCATAAAGTTTTTGTGCGACTGGAACGACTTCTTTTAGGATTTCCTGGCGGTATTGTTTTACATCGTCTTGATTATAATCAAAACGATTCATACGATAATACCCCAAAGGAATGTAATTCTCATAGCCAAGTTTTTGTGCCATTTTGGTTCGCACTTGAACGAAGCCATCAAAAATTTCTAAAAGTTCATCTTTATGTGCTTCAAACCAACCCCAATAAGCCTTGGTGGCTTTTTTACGGCAATCTCTAGAAGCATCGGTCATCTTTACTTCTAAGGAAGATAAATTATAGATCTTTCCTTCAAAGGAAATCTCTGCAGAAGCAATTAAAGACTGATACTTAGATGCTAGCCGGTTTTCTTCCTGTAATTCTGGTACGATTTCAGGTGAGAAGCTCTTCTCCTCCATTTCTTTCATCGCAAAATAGGTCGGAGGAATCTGGTCTTTGACTCCTTCCATCCATTTACTATGAACGATGGATTTAGAAATAGCTTGAAACGATGCTTCAAGTTCCGGAACCTTTTCATCATAGAACTGATTTTCCTTTGCATAATAAGGATCTTTGGTATGAATCGAATGACGAATCGAACAAAGCGTCACATTGGTATCAAAGTCTTTGTATAGGGTATCATATTGCTTCCATAAGGACATAAACTCCGCTTGGCTATCTGCCTTTTGAATTGCTTCATTTAATTCTTCTAAAGAAGTCTTCATTTCATCCACATTGATGGAATGATACGTAAAATCTTCAAAAATCATAAAACCTCCAAAAAAAGAAGCGGAACAATATGTTCCGCTAACAATCGAAAACTTATTTTCCTAAAGTTTCTTTGATTACTTCTTGAACTTCTTCCATTGTTTCTTTTTCAACACACTTAGCAGCAAGTTCTTGCGCATCCGCAAAACTCATGTTGTTGATAATCTTACGAGCTCTTAATACTTGAGTAGCACTCATAGAGAATTCATCCAAGCCTAATCCTAACAATACAGGAGCAGCTAATTCATCACCAGCCATGGCACCACACATACCACACCAGCTTCCGTTCTTATGTGCACCTTCAATTGTCATCTTAACCAAACGTAAGATACTTGGGTTCAATGGTTGATATAAGTAAGATACATGTTCACTCATACGGTCAGCAGCCATTGAGTATTGGATCAAGTCATTTGTACCAATTGAGAAGAAGTCTGCATATTTAGAGAATTGATCAGCTAAAGCAGCAGCAGCTGGAATTTCAACCATCATACCAACTTCGATATCATCGGCAACTTTAACACCTTCTGCAATCAATTTAGCTTTTTCTTCTTCATAGATAGCTTTAGCTTGTCTAAATTCATTGACAGTTGCGATCATTGGGAACATGATAGCTAATTTACCATAAACAGAAGCACGGCATAATGCTCTTAATTGCGTACGGAATACATCTTGTTCTTTCAAGCACAAACGAATCGCACGATAACCTAAGAATGGGTTCATTTCTTCAGGGAAAGTATAGTAAGATAATTTCTTATCTCCACCAATATCCAAAGTACGAACAACAACACGTTTACCATTCATACCTTCTAATACTTGTTTGTAAGCTTCAAATTGTTCATCTTCTGTTGGGAAGTGATCACTGTCCATGTATAAGAATTCCGTACGGAACAATCCAACGCCTTCACCACCATTTTTCAATACACCTTCAACATCTTTAAATCCACCAATGTTTCCAGCAATATCTACTTTATGTCCATCAGTAGTGATTGTTTCTTGGTTAACTAAAACTTTTAATTCTTCTTTTTCTTTTGCGTAAGCAGCAGCTTTTTCTTTGTATTTAGCAATTGTAGCTTCATCAGGGTTTACAACAACTTCACCATCTAAAGCATCCAAAGCTAACACATCGCCATTTTTACAAGCATCTAATACACCTGGGCATCCTACAACAGCAGGGATTTCAAGGGAGTTAGCCATAATAGCAGAGTGAGAAGTTTTACCACCGATTTCCGTAGCAAATCCTTTTACATATTCATTTAATTGTGCTGTATCACTTGGTGTTAAGTCATGAGCAACAATAATAGAATCTTCAGAAATAGCTGTTAAATCAGGAATTTCTAATCCTAACAAGTTACATTTCAAACGGAAAGTAACATCCTTAACGTCTGCAGCTCTTTCACGGAAGTAATCGTTATCCATGCTTTCAAACATAGCGACCATGTTATCAGCAACTTGTTCTGTAGCATATTCTGCATTAACAGAATCGTTTTCGATTTGTGAACGAATTTGACCAGCTAATTCTGGGTCTTGTACCATCATCAAATGAGCATCGAAGACAGCTAATTCTTCTTCAGCTAAACGTTTAGAAGCTCTTTCTTTTACTCCTTCAATATCTTTTACTGTTTTTTCCAAAGCAGCATCGAATTTTGAAATTTCTGTTGCGGCATCACAACCTTCTTTTTTTGTGATAACAACATTTGGTGTTTCCAACTTATATGCTTTTGCAACGGACACACCAGCACTTGCGGCAATACCTTTTAACATGATTAATCCTCCTAAATAGATGCGTTATTAACGCTTTCATTCAATCAAAATTTTAACACTATTCTTGTCCTATCGCAAACAAAAAGACATTCCGAAGAATGTCTTAAAGATTATTTATTTTGCATTTTGAACAAAGGAATACTTACAGCCGTTGTTACGATACAGCATAAAATCATTTCAACAACACCTTGTACACCAACTAAGGCAATCACAAACATCAATGGATTGTTGACATGTAAACCAGCACAGATATTTTGTACATAGCTAGAACTATAGAAGAAGATTACCAACGTTCCCATAAAGAATAGCGTATTAAAGAAAGCAGCTAATAATCCACTAATAGCACAATTTAGCTTTTGTGGGAATTTGTTCCATTTCGTTAAACCTTGGAATACTAAACCAGTACATAATCCCATCAAAACACGAGCTACAACACAAACCACAAAACATCCAAATGGGTTGATGGAGAATAATGCTGTTCCCATAGCACTACCACCAGACATAGCATTAAAGAAAGATGTACATCCAAATACTAAGCCAAGAATCAAACCATCAACAGGTCCCATCACAATAGCTCCAATGGCAACGGGAATCGTCAATAAGCTCATTGACAAAGGTCCAATCACAAGGTAACCCAATGGTGTAAATGACATTACAACCACAACCGCGATAAGTAGCGCTAAAGTACTCATTCGCTTTGCATCAAAACTTGATTTGTTCATATTCAATTTTCCTCCTACTCTCGTTTCTTACGAATACGATGTAAATCAATACATTTGGCATAATAGTTTGCTGACTGTCAAACGATCAATCGCAATACGCCGAGGAAAATGATAACACTTATCTGTTAAAAAAACTAGACTTTTTTCCTTCTACACAAATCCAGTCGGTTCCAGGTTTGGTATGAACCCTTACATTGGAAAATCCGGCTTTTTCAAACATCGTTTGATAACCAGCTTCATCCGTAATAAAAAGATGATACTTTTCAATATTCTCTAAAGTTTTCTGGGATAATCCAGGTTTTAAATAAGTATCACAAACCATTAAGAAAACACCGTTCTCTTTGAGAACACGTAGTACTTCTTTTAGGTTTTCTTGGGGATCAGGCCAAAAATAAAAACTTTCAACGGTAGTAATTTTATCAAATGTATGATCCGCAAAAGCTAATTGGGCAACATTGCCTTGTAGAATGTCTACTTTTCCAGCCTCTACTAAGGCTTGATTATAGTTCGTAGATTCTGCAACCGATACATCAGAATAATCTACACCATAGACTTTTTGGCAGGTTTTCGCTAATAACGAAATCGTATTTCCTCCACCGCAACCAATATCTAAAGCGCAGTCATTTTCATTTAAATTAAAAAAGGATAATGCCCAGTTTGTCACTTCATTATGTGACTGGTTCATTCTTTCCAGCATTTGATGTCCTTCTTGTCCTTGGGGTTTTGCCGGATTTCCTTTTTGCGTAATTTCATTTTGATTTTGATCTGTCATAAAAACCTCTTTTCCTATCCAGTATTATAAAAAAATTTCCAAAGAAAAACCAGCAAGTGCTGGTTTTGTCTTATTCTGAATGGTGTTGCGCAATAATTTTTTGTGCAATAGGTTCAGGAACTGGATCATAACGATCCATCGTCATCGTATATTTACCAAGCCCTTGCGACATACTACGTAAATCTAGAGAATAACGTAGCATTTCAGCTAATGGAACTTGGGCATCAATGATTTGATCATCTTCTTGTGGTTCCATACCCATGATAGCTCCACGACGTTTGTTTAAATCACCAATAATCGTTCCCGTATAAGCATCTGGAACAACAACACGAACATTCATAATTGGTTCAAGAAGAATTGGATGACATTTACCCATCGCATCTTTGAAAGCTAGATGCGCAGCCATTTTGAAGGCCATTTCGCTTGAATCTACATCGTGATATTTTCCATCCATTAAGGTTGTTTTTAAATGAACCATTTTATAGCCGGCAAGTGGTCCCGATAAACTACATTCACGCAAGCCCGTTTCAACGGCTGGGAAGTATTGTTTAGGAACTGCTCCACCAAATACTTTTTCATCAAAAACAAGTTCTTCGCTATCTTCATTTGGTTCAAAATCCACAAAGACATGTCCAAATTGTCCATGACCACCGGATTGTTTTTTATGGCGTCCTTCACCAGTTGCCTTCTTCGTGATTGTTTCACGATAAGTTACTTTTGGATCTTCGGTCGTTACTCCGACTTTATATTTAGAAGCCAGCTTGCTTAAGATAACATCCAAGTGTTGGTCTCCAATACCATAGATAATCGTTTGTCCGGTTTCTTTGTTGTTAATAACTTTAAAAGTAGGATCTTCTTCTAATAAACGCGATAAACCAGTTGATAATTTATCTTCATCATTTTTGGTTTTAGGGAAAATAGCTTGTCCATACATTGGTTCATCAAAAGTAATTGGATCCGCAATCAACAATTTATTCTTTTCACAAAGGGTATCATTGGTATGCGTATTTTGTAACTTCGTAACAGCACCAATATCACCAGTAAATAACTTTCCAACAGCTGTTTGGTGTTTTCCTTTGATGATATAAATCGGACCAATCTTTTCAGTAGCTCCATTATTTGCGTTAACAACCGTCGAATCACTGGAAAGAATACCACTTAAAACTTTCACATAAGAAATTCTTCCAACAAATGGATCCACAATGGTCTTAAAGATTTGGGCTGTTAAAACTTCTGATTCACTCGTTAAGAGTTCAACCGGTTCTCCATCTGGAGTTTGCGCAGTATATAAACCTTTTTCTGAATAGGTTGGGAAATAGGCAACAATTAAATCCATCAAACGACGAATTCCAATCATTTCCGTAGCACTTCCTGAATATACAGGAACAATTTCTCCATTACGGATACCAATACGAACACCTCGGGTTAATTCAGCATCGGTAAATTCTTCGCCTGAGAAGAATTTTTCCATCAACTCATCATCACCCATTGCGACTGCTTCAGCAATTTGATCTTTGTATAAAGCTACTTCATCTACTAATTCATCTGGAACAGGTTGGGCAACATCGGCATTGGCCTTTTCCCCTTTATAGTACCAGGCTTTATTACGAATAATATTTACTGAACCAACAATCTCGCCATTTTCAACGATTGGCAATTCAAATGGAATGACGTTTTTACCAAATTCTTCACGTAATGCACTATAGGCATCTTCAAAATTGGTATCAGGTTCATCTAATTTATTAATAAAGAAAATCGCTGGTTTTTTGGCATGTACGGCAGCTTTATACGCAAGCTTGGTACCAGATTCTAAAATGTTTTTCGCACTGGCAACAATAAGAACAGAATCTCCTACATCAAAGCCAGCTTGTTTTTCTCCTACATAATCCAAATAACCTGGTGTATCGATAAAATTGATTTTACAATCATCCCATTCAATAGGAATGATGGAAGTATAAATACTTGTTCCCCGTTTAATTTCTTCGGGATCAAAATCAATAACACTGCTTCCTTCACTGGTTTTTCCAAAACGATCTGTTGCCTTCGTATACAGCAACAATGATTCCATTACGGCAGTTTTTCCTGCTCCACTGTGTCCTAAGACAGCTACATTACGGACTTCATGACTTAAATAATCTCGCATAACGGAACCCTCTACTTCAAGATTGGCTCAAGTTGAGCGCGATTCGATTCACGAATATAATCTAATGCGGTACGATCTTGTTTGTCGACCATATCTTTATCCGCTCCAAAGGCTAATAATTTTTCTACTAAACTAGGGTATCCACCATAAGCTGCACGCATTAAAGCAGTACATCCATTATTATCAAACAAGTTGACATTGGCATTACGTTCCAAAAGAATCGCAATGGTATCTCGTTTAAAGGCAATACAAGCTTCCATCAAAGCCGATCTTCCAACTTCATCTTGGGCATCAATACTTGCACCATTATCCAAAAGACAAGCTACACAACGATCTCTACCTAAGAATGCTGCACGCATTAAAGCAGTACGTCCACGATCATCTTTGGCATTAACATCGGCTCCGGCAAGAATCAACGCTTTACAAATCGTTAAATTTCCTTTTTTAGCAGCTCCCATTAACGCTGTTTTCCCTTTATTATCTACGGCATTTACATCTGCACCATGATCAATCAATAATTGAACAACATCTTTATTATCTCTCTTGCTGGCCCGCATTAAAGCTGTACGACCATCTCCATTTTGATAGTTCACATCGGCACCAGCTTTAATTTGTGCTGCTGCCATCGCAAAATCACCTTGTGCACATGCATCCCAGAATACTTTGTTGAAATTTTGATCCATTTTATTTGCCTCCTTATAGAATCATCCATGAAAAAAACTGGATACACAAAGTTACCCAGTTAAAACCCACGAAAAGCGTGGTTGTAAATTGTATTATAAGTTTGAACATTGCTTACAGTAACATTTTTCATTACAACCACCTCTTTTCTTTGTTAATTCCATTTTATCGAAGTCTTGGTATCCGTCAAATTACAGACCAACTTGGACATCAAACAAACCAAAATGGACAATCAAAATAAATTCCTTATAATAATAACTATGATTAAAATAATATTTTTTGATATTGATGGAACTTTAGTTGATTATGGAAAGATTCATATAAGTACAGCAGTAGCTGAAGCTTTACAAGCCTGCAAAGAAAAAGGGATTAAGCTTTTTCTGGCAACAGGTCGTCCCCGCTTTGTGATTCCAGAATTCGACAATATTCGCTTTGATGGCGCCTTATCTTTTAATGGTGCATATACTTTTAATACCGATGAATTGATCTATACCAATCCTTTATCCAAAAAAGATATTTATACCCTTTTAGATAATGCCAAAAAGATTGATAAAGCGGTAGCTATCGCAACCAAAGATGCAATGTGTTGTGATTTCTTTCAAGAAAGCCTGCAAGAGTATTTCCACATTGCTCATCAACATTGTAAGGTCAGTCCTGCCTTTCATGACATGTTAGAGGAAGATATCTATCAAATCATGATTGGATCAACGGCTAAAGATGATGAAATCCTTTTAGATGGCATACAAGAATTACAATCGGTACGCTGGGTCGATTTTGCCACAGACATCATTCCTGTTTCTGGAGGAAAAGAAGTTGCGATGCAAAAAGTACTAGATTACTATGGCTTCCAACAAGAAGAGTGTATGGCATTTGGTGATGGAGGAAACGATAAGAAAATGCTGGAATATGCTCATATTGGTGTAGCCATGGAAAATGGTATGCCAGAAGTAAAAGCCATTGCCGACTATATTACATCGGATGTAAAAGAAGATGGTATTGTAGCTGCGCTAAAACATTTTGAAATTCTATAAAAAAGGACGGGTTAATGCCAAATGGCAAATTCAACCTGTCCTTTTTCTAAGTTAACACCCGTACAAATCACTTGAACCTTTTGACCTAATTCAAAAAAGCGATGACCAGATTGGGCTACCAGTCGCATACGCACTTCATCGTACTGATAAAAATCATCGTAAAGCGTATGAACCGGAACGAGTCCTTCTACCGTATTTTCTAACTCGACAAAAAAGCCAAAACTCTGAACGCCTACAATAGAGCCTACATAGTGTTGTCCAATATGTTTTTTCATATATTCGGCTTTTTTATAATCATCGACTAAACGCTCAATCGCAATTGCTTCTCTTTCTTTTAAAGAAATATGGAAAGCCTGCGTCTCAATTTTCGTTTGATCCTTTTTGATATGGGTAGAGGCTTGATTTTGAAAAATATACTTTCGTAACATTCGATGCACAATAAGATCAGCATAGCGGCGAATCGGTGAAGTAAAATGACAATATTCCTTCAAAGCTAAACCAAAGTGTCCCACACATTTCGCATCATAACGGGCTTTTTGCATGGCACGTAAGGAAATCATCGACAGAACTTGATGATGCTCTTCAGAAATGGATTGTAAAAAGTTCTGAATATCTCTTGGTTCCACATCTTCGGGATAAAAGGCACAGACTTCATCCATTGTACGTGCCGCCTGACAAATCTGCGAAACTTTTTCAGGGTCGGGTTTTTCATGAATTCGATAGACACAAGGATATTGATGACTATGTAAAAGGTTTGCGACACAAACATTAGCTAGAATCATACATTCTTCAATCATCTGTTCGGCAAAGCCGCGCTCTTTAACTTGAACATCAACCGCTTGACCTTTTTTATTTAATACAATAAGTGATTCACTCGTATCAAATTCTATGGATCCTCTTTTCTCATCTTGTTTTTGGAGCTTTTCGCAACATTTTCTTAATGTAGAAATAAAGCCTGTTAAATTCTCGTATCCCTCAACATTTTTCCCCTCTAAAACATCATTGACCTGATGATAGGTACAACGTTTATCAGAATGAATCAAAGAAGGAAATACTTCATAAGAAGTACAACGGCCACGGGAATTGATTTCCATCTTACAGGTAATGGTACAACGATCCACATTTGGATTTAATGAACAAATCCCATTGCTCATCGCAAAAGGTAACATCGGTACTACACGGTCACAAACATAAATACTTGTCGAACGAGCATATGCTTCTTTATCAATAGCCGATTGTTCTTTTACATAATAAGAAACATCAGCGATATGTACATATAACGTGTAGCCAGACTTCTTTTTCTCAATAGAAATGGCGTCATCGAAATCTTTTGCGTCATCTCCATCAATTGTCACAGTGAATAAATCTCGTAGATCTTTTCGATTCAGCTGATCTTTCGCTTCTACTTGATTTGGAATCTTGGCGATTTCTTTATTGACAGCTTCAGGCCATTCGGTACGAATGTGGTTGGCATGAAGCATTGATGTGATATCTACACCTGGGTCTTTTTCATGACCTAACATTTCCGTAATGCGAACTTGTAAAGGATTTCCATACTTCACAATTTGAACAACCGCTTTATGTCCATTTTTAATGGCAAATTCTGACATGTTTAGAATCTGAATAGTGCGGTGATAATCAATATCCGTATGAAAAATCATGCCTTTTTTGCGATGATAAAACGTTCCCGTAATCGATGTGATACCATGTTCATATAAATGAACGATTTCGCTTTTTTCTAAATCGACTAAAACGATATCCCCATCGAAATAAGGGCAAGATTTTCCTTTATATAAGTAAACTTTTTGATCCTTATTACTGACTAAAAGTTCAAACTTTGATACATCTTTTACTTTTCCTATCAAATATTTCTCTGTATCTGTATACAGATATGAATTGTGATTATTCAATAGAATACGTTCTTCTTCTAAAGCGTTTAAAGTTTTCACTAAAGAAACAAAATCTTTACTAGATTTTAAATGTAGACTGGATTCAAGTTCTTTTAGTGTCCATTCATTCTTTTTATGAAATAATGTTAAAATTTCTTCTCTCATTCTTCCCTCCATTCCAAAAGAAAAAGGCCATATAGGCCTAAATCACTTGTAAAGCAATAACGATTGCAAAGAACAAAATACCAGAAATCAATGTCATACGACTAATAACTTTTTCTGGACCTCTTTCCTTTTGAACAGCAAATAAGTTCAAATCACCACTACCAGTAAATGCAGCAGATAATCCATCTGATTTACCGCCTTGCAAAAGCGTTAATATAATAATCAAGCCAGATAGGCACATTAAAACTATATTTAAAATATCTTTCATGTAGCTTCCTCACCTTTCAAATACTATAACATAGACTTAGTAAAAGTCAAAATTCAATAATTCCATCAAATCTTTTACAACATAAGTAGGTTGAATGCCATAAACATCCAAATCTTTTCGGGTATGTACACCAGTTTCTACAAAAACGGTATCTACCCCATTTTCAACCCCTAATAAAATATCCGTTCCAAGATTATCTCCGACTAAGAGAATCTCTTCTTTATGCAAATCAAAATGTTGTAAAAAATATTTTAAAATCGGATAAGCTGGTTTGGCAATATCTGGACTCGTTTGTTTCGTGGCATATTCAAACATTGCAACAATACTGCCATTACCCATTTCAAAACCATTAGGTTTAGCTAAAATCCAATCTTTATTGGTTCCAATCAATTGGGCCCCATCTAATAAAAATTGCAGGGCATATGAATAAGAAGCATATGTAGCATCTTTATCTAAACCTACAAAGACAAAATCGGGATGATCTTCCGTAATTTGAAAACCATTTTCTTCTAATGCTAAACGCATACCTTCCTTACCGATATAATAGGCTTTTCTGCTTGGAGAATGCGCCATAACATATTCGACACTGGCCATCGCACTATTATAGAATTGCTCGGCTTTAATGCCTCTATATCCCATTTTTTCCATATGCAGCACATTTTCTTGTGGGGTTCGCATCGAATTGTTGGTTAAGAAATAAAATGGAATTCCTTCATGGATACAAAAATCAAGAAAACGTTTGGCACTGGGTATGATTTCGTTTCCTCGATACATCGTTCCATCTAAATCAAAAACAAGTTTTTTCATGTAAAAAGAAAGTCTTAATCGACTTTCTTTAAATCTAGATAAGGAATTTCAGTAGGTGTTTCACGGCCAAACAAAATCAATAAAACAGTAGCTTCTTGTTTTTCGTCGTCCATTTTTTCAACCGTTCCTTCAGAATCCTTGAAAGCTCCTTTTAAGATTTCTACACGATCACCTACTTGGAAATCTACACTAACGTTGGTATCTACGATTTCAAGACGTCTTAAAACAGCTTCAATTTCTTCTTGAGGAACTGGGAAAGGTTTTGCTCCTTTACCACTAGAACCGATAAAACCAGTTACACCTGGTGTATTTCTGACGGCATACCAAGCTTCATCTGACATAATCATTTGCACTAACAAATAACCTGAAAATAAATTTTTCGTCTTTTCGACTGGTTTTCCGTTTTTGTATTCCACTTCGGTTTCTTCTGCAACCACAATTTGAAATAAGTTGTCTTGCAGACCCATTGTGTTAATACGACGTTCCAAATTTTCTTTGACACGATTTTCTTGTCCGGCATATGTATTTACGACATACCACTCTTTTTTTAATCCTGTATCCGACATATTCTTCTCCTTACATTCCTACAATCTTTGAAATAAATCCAGTTGCGACCATTTCACAAATGAAAAAATACACACCAAATAATAGGGTAAAAACAATGACCAATAAACTACTCTTTGTCAATTCTTTTGGGGATGGCCATTGCACTTTTCTTAATTCAAGGAACACAGCAAGGGGCGTATAGGCTCTTCCTTCTTTATGTTCTTTTTCTTGTTTTTCTTTTTTCTTACCAAACATTGATATCCCTCACTTCGTTTCTTTATGTAATGTATGTTTACCACATTTTGGGCAATATTTTTTGATTTCTAATCGCTGTAAATGGGTTTTTTTATTCTTCTGCGTGACATAATTCCGGGATAAACATTCGGTACAAACTAATGTAACTTTATCTGACATTTTTTCACGCTCCTTAACTTAATTAAGATACCATTCGATTTATAGACTGTCAAATCAGAGAAATGCATTTTTTTATCTTTTTCACAAGATATTTGACTCTTGCGACAGTGGTTTCCAAGATTTCAGCAATCTCTTTGATTGAATAACCATCATTTCGCAATAAGAAGATACGGAATTCTTCTTCGGTCAATAAGCCTTTGATTTTTGATAAATACGCATCACAGACAAGTTTCGTCATGACAGTCTCATGAACCGAAAGCTCACAAGATTGCGATTGATACTCAAATACATAAGGCATATTATCCGTATAAGTATCCAAGCTAAGTACATCTAGTACTTGTTTACGACGTGATTCATACATTATCCGATCATAGAGACGATTTTTCAAAGCAAGACGATAGAAAGCAGGAAATGTACAATATTGATCGGTTCGACATTGTAGAATGCACTCATATAAGACAAGATCTGCGATTGCGATATATTCATTACGCAGAAAATCGCAAGATAAATCTTTATATACACTGCTATGAATCAGTTTGATTGTCATAGGGCGAAATATATGAATAATGTACCCCATCACATCCTCATCGCTATTAAAAAATACATAGAGATATTCAAATAAATTTTCTTTCATATTGCCCTTTCCAGAGCAAAAATGAAATTACAGAGGATTACGTTGCGAATGAATCTCATACAGTAGAACCGCACAAGCAACACTCGCATTTAAACTCGTCATTTTACCTTCCATAGGAAGAGAAACCATATAATCACATTGTTTTTTTACTAAAGGAGAAATTCCCTTTCCTTCAGAACCGATGACCAAACAAATTGGTACATCATAAATTCCTTCGCGATAGTCTCTGGCGTGATCCATGTCACTACCAACGATCCAATACCCTTCCTTTTTTAATTGTTTTAAGGTATTACTCAAATTATTGACAATCGAAACAGGAACTGTATAAGCTGCACCTGTACTTGCCTTAATAGCAGCTGGGGTTAACCCAGCACTTTTATGTTTGGTTAAAATCAAACCACTCACACCGGTACAATCACAAGTTCGTAAGATTGCCCCTACATTATGGGGATCCTGAATACCATCAAGCGCAACAATGCACTGGCTTTTACCCATTAGCTGTTTGACATCCACGGTTTGAATATCTTTTACTTTACAGGCAATACCTTGATGGTGACTGGTCTCTGTCAATGTATCAAGTTGTTGGCGATTTAAGACCTTATAAGCTAGACCAGAAGCTTTAACTTGTTGAAGAATAGAAGGATCTTTTAATCCCGATTGGATATAGATTTCTATAATTTGTTTGGGATTTTCGGAAATGGTTTTCCAAACATTTTTTCCATAAATAATCATAACTGTTCTCCTAATTCAATAATTTTATTTAAGCTGGCTTCTAAGCGATCGGTATGATTGTATAAGTAGAGATAACCTAACCAAGCTTCTAAAGCTGTGGCTTCTAAATATTGTTTTCCGGAAGCATTTTTAGCTTTGGAATGAATCGTTGCGTTGCGACCACGTTTTAAAATCACACATTCATCTTCGGTAAAGAAATTTTCTTCCATTAAAGAATGAAGAATGGCTGATTGTCCTTTGGCACTACAAATACGCGCACTCATCTGTTGCAACTTGTGCGCATTTTGATAGCCCTTATCCAATAAGGATACACGGACTTTTAAAGACATCACGGCATCACCAATCCAAGCTAAGGAAGTTGCGTTTTCAGTAACAATTTCCATTACAAAATTCCTTTTTCCTGTAAGGTATGACGATATTGATCTGCTACATCAAAGTTCTTTTCTTTAACAGCTTCACGCCATTTTTTATACATTTCTTTATCTTCACTAGATACAACGACTGGTTCAAATTCAATACCTAAGACATACAACATCTTTTCCATCGTTGTTTTTAAAGAACCGACAAGATCAGTATCAATGTCTCTTTTACGTAAAGCTTGATTTAATTGTTTCATCAATTCAAAAATCGTAGAAATCGCATTTGGCGTATTTAAATCATCGTTTAAAGCCGCAATAAAAGCATTCCAACTTTCTTCATTTACGGTATAAGAATCTTGTGCATCAGCCATCTGAAGTTTTACACAGGCCTGATTATATGCGGTTTGAATTCGTGTCAATTCTTTTTCAGCTTGTTGGAAAGTCTCCTCATTTAAGTTTAATGGAGCACGATAATGCGTTGAAATCAAGATCCAACGGATTTCATTACCACCAAATTGAGCAATTAAATCTTTTGCCCAACGGACATTTCCAATGGATTTAGACATCTTTTTATTGTCGATATTGATCATTCCATTATGAATCCAAAGATTAGCCAAATGGGTATGGTTGACAATTTCGCATTGGGCAATTTCATTTTCATGATGTGGGAATTTTAAATCAAGTCCCCCACCATGAATATCAATCAATGGTTTTTTAAAGACATCTTGAATCATAACAACACATTCTGTATGCCATCCTGGACGTCCTTTTGACCAAGGAGTATCCCATTGAATTCCCTTGTCGGTTGCTTTCCATAAGGTAAAATCTAAAGGATTTTCTTTTTTGGTATTCTCATCAATACGCGCACCAACCATTAGATCTTCCATGTTTTGATGGGATAATTCCCCATAGGCCTGATCCGCATTGACACGGAAATAAACATCGCCACCAACTTGATAAGCTGCGCCTAAATCAATCAATTTTTGAATGAACGCAATGACTTGATCCATCGTTTCCGTAACGCGTGGGGTTACATTAGGTTGATCAGCATGCAAATCAGCTCGAGTTTGTGCATACGCTTTAATATATTTATCTGTAATTTCTTTTTCACTCACATTTTGTTCAATTGCTGTATTAATAATTTTGTCATCTACATCGGTATAGTTACTAACATAAGTAACTTCTAAACCTTGCGCTTCTAACGCTTTTTTTAACGTATCAAATACAACAATAGGCCGGGCATTTCCGACATGCGGATAGTTGTATACCGTAGGACCACATACATACATGGAAACCTTACCTGGTTCAATAGGTTTTAATTCTTCAACTTTTTGGGAATAACTATTATATAACTTCATATGCGTCCTCCTACTTCTTTTCCTTATCCATTTCGACAGATAGATTCTTAAATTGTTCCAACAATCTAGGATCTATGCCTTCTTCTTTCATTTTTTCTAAATATACTTTATCTAAATCGTTGACATCTTTGGTTAATTCATCACGATCTTCATTAGATAATTTTGTTCTAATTGCCATAAAGCACCTTCCTTATACGTAAATACAGAATACCCTAATTAGGCCTTTTTTTCAATGATTAGGACAAACCCTATCCTTTAAAAAAGCACCAAGAATGGTAAGATTCTTGGTGCAATATTCTTTTTGTTTTAAAGCAGGCTATCTATTTTGTGTTTTCTTTTAATAAATCACGAATTTCTTCCAATAGAAGGACAGATTCATCTTTTTCTGGTTCTTCTTCTGCAACTTCCTCTTCTTTATTCAATTTAAATGTCGCAAGCACTTTTAACATCGAGAAGATACATGCTGCTACAATTAAGAAATCCACAACATTCTGGATAAAATTTCCATATTTGACTGTAGCTGTTCCAACTTGAATTTGGAGACTGGTAAAATCCAATCCACCAATTAAAACCCCAATGATTGGCATTAAGATATCATTAACTAAAGAAGTGACGATTTTCCCAAAAGCACCACCAATGATAACCCCGACAGCCATATCCATGACATTTCCTTGAACGATAAATTCTTTAAATTCACTAACTGTTTTATTTAACTTCATATTTTTTCCTTTTTCTAACTCTTAAGGTTTCCTACCTAAATAATCATAACAAAAAAAACGACATAACTAAAAGTCATGTCGTTTAATCTCATTATAAATACGGAGAATTATTCAGCTAATTCAGAGAAGTATTTAATTGTACGAACCATTTGGCTAGTGAATGAGTTTTCGTTATCATACCAAGAAACTACTTGTACTTGAGTGTTTCCATCTGGTAATTCGATAGCCATTGTTTGAGTAGCATCAAATAATGAACCATAAGTCATACCAACGATATCGCTAGATACGATTTCGTCTTCGTTGTATCCGTAAGATTCAGTTACAGAAGCTTTCATTTTAGCGTTGATTTCATCAACAGTTACTTTACCTTCAACAGCAGCAACTAAGATAGTTGTAGATCCTGTAGGGCATGGTACACGTTGTGCAGAACCGATTAATTTTCCGTTTAATTCAGGGATAACTAATCCGATAGCTTTTGCAGCACCTGTTGAGTTAGGTACGATGTTTTCTGCAGCAGCACGACTACGACGTTTGTTACCTTTACGTTGAGGTCCGTCCAAAGTCATTTGGTCACCAGTGTAAGAGTGAATTGTACTCATGATACCACCTTGGATAGGTGCTAATTCATTTAATGCTTTTGCCATAGGAGCTAAGCAGTTTGTAGTACAAGATGCAGCAGAAATGATCTTATCTTCTGCAGTTAAAGTTTTGTGGTTTACATTGTAAACGATAGTTTTCAAATCGTTTCCAGCTGGAGCTGAAATAACGACTTTCTTAGCACCTGCATCAATATGAGCTTGTGCTTTTGCTTTAGAAGTATAGAATCCTGTACATTCCAAAACAACGTCAACGTCTAATTCACCCCAAGGTAATTTAGATGCATCTGCTTCTTTATAGATTGTGATTTCTTTTCCATCAACAGTAATTGAATTTTCACCTGCAGAAACTGTGTTAGCTAATGCATAAGTTCCTTGAGTAGTATCATACTTTAACAAGTATGCTAACATATCAGGACTTGTTAAGTCGTTGATAGCTACTACTTCGTAACCTTCAGCACCAAACATTTGACGGAATGCCAAACGTCCGATACGTCCAAAACCATTGATTGCAACTTTTACTGTCATATCAGTAATTCCTCCTTTAATCAATCATCAATATTATAAAAACTATAAAGGCATTTGTCAACGAGTTCACAACATATCTCGTGGGCTTTTTCACTCGTCTTTTCGTACCATTTTCTCAGCAATTTTCACCCATTCGTGATAATATAGGAAAAAGGAGTTTAGACATGAATCAAAATAATATTCTAGATTTATTAGAAAAAGATGCTCGTTTAAATGCCCAAGATTTATCCGATATTTTAAACGAACCAAAAGATGAAATTGAAAAAACCATTAAAGAATTAGAGGATAAAAAAATTATTTGTGGCTATCATACAGTAATCAATTACAACCGTGCCCAACGCGATGAAAAAGTCATGGCCTATATTGAAGTTTCTTGTTCTCCAACAAGAAACCGCGGCTATGATAAAACTGCTATGACTATAGCCAATTATCCTGAAGTTACGACAATGTATTTATTAAGTGGGGATTGTGACTTCTTATGTTTAGTTGAAGGTAAGACGATGTTTGAAGTAGCTCGCTTTGTATCCGACAAAATTGCCTGTGTAGAAGATGTTATTTCTACCAAAACGTTATTTGTCTTAAAACAGTACAAATCATCTGGTATCTTAACGGAATCTTTAAAGAACGACGATAACGATAGATTGGTCGTGACTCCATAATGAAAGAAATCTCAAAAACCGTAGAAGCGCTAAAACCAAGTGGAATTCGACGATTCTTTGATTTAGCTAATACCATGGAAGGCGTTATTTCTTTAGGCGTAGGAGAGCCTGACTTCTCTACGCCATGGCATGTATGCGAAGAAGCTATTCAATCCATGGCCGATGGAAGAACGCACTATACCGCAAATAAAGGATTACTTGAATTACGCGAAGAAATCGCCAAATTCCATAGTGAACACTACAACCAGAACTATGATCCAAAAACTGAAATCTTAGTAACAGTTGGAGGTAGTGAAGCCATTGACTTGTCTATGCGTGCTTTACTAAATCCAGGAGATGAAGTCATTGTCATGGATCCCAATTACGTAGCCTATGAACCAGCCATTCGTCTAGCTGGAGGCGTTTGTGTTCCTATTGTATTAACCCGAGAAAATGAGTTCAAATTAAAAGCAGATGACTTAAAAAAAGCCATTACAGATAAAACTAAAGCCATGATCATTAACTACCCTAGTAATCCAACGGGCGGTGTCATGACCGAGGCCGATTATCGAGAAATTCTTCCAATTATACAAGAAAGTGGAATTTATGTCGTCAGTGATGAAATCTATGCCGAACTAAGTTTTGATCAAGCCTTTGCATCACTATCACAGTTTGAAGAAGTACGCGATCAAATTCTAGTCATCAACGGATTCTCTAAAGCCTATGCGATGACAGGTTGGCGACTTGGTTATATTCTTGCCAATCCAACCATCACAAAAGCTCTGACAAAGATTCATCAATATGTCATTATGTCTGCTTCTACACCTGCCCAATATGCAGCAATTGAAGCTTTAAGAAACGGATACGATGATGTGATTTTAATGCGCGAAGAATACTTAAACCGAAGAAACTTACTTGTAAACAGCTTAAATCGTATGGGATTAAATACCCCTATGCCACATGGTACATTCTATGTATTCGCAGATATTCGTCCTTATGGATTAAGCAGTGAAGAATTCTGTAACGAACTCTTAAATCAAGAAAAAGTAGCTTGTGTTCCCGGAGATGCCTTTGGCCCCCATGGACAAGGTTTCATTCGTATCTCTTATGCATACAGCTTAAATCACATTAAAGAAGCTTGTGTACGTATTGAACACTTCCTTCAACAATTTAAATAGGCCTAGATTCATCAAAAAAATCGTATAAAAAAAGCAGGATTTCGATCCTGCTTTTCATTTTATTCAGCGGTTAATTCAGACATTGCCTTTTGGAATTTTTCCGTTTTCGCATGGGCTTCGGCTTTATCTGCCCCTTTAATACAATAGTAGAATTTACATTTTGGTTCGGTACCACTTGGACGAACTGCAATCCAGCTACCATCTTCAAGATAGTATTTCAATACATTGGATTTTGTAAAGCCAGTTAATTCACTTACTTTTCCACCTTCATAAATTGTACATTCCTGGTAGTCTTCACTACGAACCACTTTCACACCTGCAATTTCTTTTGGTGCATCAGCACGTAAGTCAGCTAAGATTTGTTTAATACGATTAGCACCCGCTTCGCCAGATAAAGTCAATGCGACTTGACTTTCTTCATATGTTCCATGACGATCATACAAGTCATTTAAGACATCCACTAAGTCTTTACCTTGTTGTTTATAGAAGGCACAAGCTTCCGCTAAAATCAATAGAGCTTGTGGTGCATCTTTATCACGTACAAATGGTTTAACCAAAGAACCATAGGATTCTTCATAACCAAAGACATAATTCTTTTCATGTGTTACTTCGTATTTTGCGACTTTTTCACCAATGAATTTGAAACCAGTTAATGTCTTTTCTGTACTAACGCCATAATCAGCTGCCACTTTTTCACCTAAATCAGAAGTTACAACAGTATTAAACATGACAGGGTTTTCTGGCATTAATCCTTTTTCTGTTAATTGTGAACAAATGTATTCAATTTCAACAGCACCGGATTGGTTACCTGTTAAAACTACATATTCCCCATTGTGTTTAACACCAACACCCATACGGTCTGCATCTGGATCACAAACCAAAATCAAATCGGCATCGTTTTCTCTCGCATACTTCAATGACAACTCATAAGCACCTGGTTGTTCTGGGTTTGGTGTAGGTGTATTTGAGAAGTCAGGATCTGGTGTACATTGTTCTTCAACTGGAATACAGTTATAACCAGTCATTTTAAAGACATCTTTGACAGGGATATTGGCTGTACCATGTTCTGGAGAGAAGACAATTTTGATATCTTTCTTAACATCTGGGTTCAATTGAATCGACAATACATGTTTATAGTAGTCTTGATCCACATCATCTCCCATTACCGTAATCAATTTCTTTTGTTCTTCAGTACAGTTGGCATCAATTGCTAATTCATCTTCGATCGCATTAACTTCACGGATAACGGCATCAGCTAAATGAGGGACCAATTGACATCCTTTGTCATCATATAATTTATATCCATTATATTCTTTAGGGTTATGACTGGCGGTAATCATGATTCCACCAAAGCATTTATTATAACGAACCGCAAATGACAACATTGGAGTTGGACGTAAAGAATCATAAACGTAAGATGCAATATTGTTTTTTGCTAAAAGATCTGCACAGTCAAAAGCCAATTCACGTGACATATGACGGTTATCATAACCAATCGCAATTCCTTTTTTACAAGCTTCTTCACCATTTTTAATAATGTAATTGGCAAAACCTTGGGTAGCTTTACGAATCGTATGAATGTTAATACGATTGGTACCAGGGCCTAATAAGCCACGCATACCTGCTGTTCCAAATTCAATTGTGGTATAGAATGCATCATTTTTTTCTTGATCCGACATATTCTCTAATTCAGCTTTATAACGTTGATCAAGATTGGGATGATTCACCCATTTCTCATATCTTTCTTCTACTAATGACATTATAAGAAATCCTCCTAAATATACATCAATTATATCATTTTCATGCATAAATGAAAACGATTTCATTTATGCAATCTTTACAAAAAAAGACCACAATTTGTGGTCTTATCTTACTCAAAATTAGTCAATAATTTTTTGAGCACGTAATACTTCTTCGATAGAAGCAATAGCTGCATCTTCGTCTTCACCATTACAACTGATAGTGATTTCAGATTGTGTAGGGATTCCTAAAGACATAACACCCATGATAGATTTCATGTTTACTTCACGTCCTTTGAAAGCTACATTGATTTCACTTTTGAATTTAGAAGCTGCATTAACAGCTACAGTTGCAGGACGAGCATGAAGTCCTACTGGATCAACAACAGTTACAGTAATTTGTTTCATTATAAATTTCCTCCTAAGTTAATACCTATAAATATTTTAGTCCATTTCCTTGTATAAAACAATAGAAAAATGATGAATTATACTTCAATAACAGGAATTTGTAAGCGATTCAGACTTTCGCAAAATACACCACTTCCAGGAATCAAAATTGACTGAAATGTCCCATCATAAATCAATGTCTTACCACAAGATGGAGAACGACTTTTTACGATTGCGCAATCTACAGAATACGCTTTGGCTACTTCTATCGCCTTTTTCGCACCTTCTCTATAAGCTTGCGTATAATCTAAGCCATCTTTACCAATAACTCTATTTTGGCACCGTTCACAAGGTATGCGAGGCGTTGGTAGTCCTCCCATAACCTCCGGACAAACCGGGAATACTTCATGTCCTTTTAATAATTCAATAAGCGTAGGATTGTAGTTATTCTTCCCGTTGTATTTACAATTTTGTCCTAATAAACAAGCGCTCACTAAGATTTTCATTATTGGTTCATCAATTCATTATAAAGTAATGAATATGTGTTCGCACTGTTATCCCATGATACATCTGTATTCATGGCATTGGTTTGCAGCATTTCCCAATCTTCTTTACGGTTTGCGTATACATCACATGCATAGTACAAAACGTTAATCAAATCGTTGGAATCATATTTTTCAAAGCTGAAACCATTACCGCTCTTTTCGTATTCGTTATAAGCATCTACAGTATCTTTCAATCCACCCGTTTCACGAACCAAAGGCAATGTACCATAACGTAATGAAATCATTTGTGAAATACCACATGGTTCAAATAAGCTAGGCATCAAGAATAAATCACTTGCAGCATAAATACGATGCGCTAATTCTTCATTGTATCCATAGTAGAAACAAATCTTTCCTTTGTTTCCATTTTCCAACTCACGGAATTTGTTTTCAATTGGTGCTTCACCACTACCTAAGATAATCAATTGAATTGGTGCTGCACAAAGTGCATCCAATTGTTCCATCAATAAATAGAAACCTTTTTGCCATGTCAAACGACTTACGCAGCCCACTAACATAACATCCGGATTTTCTTCTAAGCCCATTTCCTTTTGTAAGGCAAGTTTGTTCTTTTTCTTCTGAACTTTCACATTGATCTTATCAAAGTTGTAAGGAATTTCTGGATCCTTTGCAGGATTCCATGCAACGGTATCAATACCATTCACAATACCCCACAAATCGTATTTACGCATGTTCAAAACAGCTTCCAAATGTTCACCAAATTGTGGCGTTAAAATTTCTTGTGAATAGGTTGGAGAAACCGTTGTAACTTTATCGGCATAAAGAATACCAGATTTCATAAAGGAGATTCCCCCATCAAATTTAACGTTACCATTATCTAATAGATAATATGGTAAGCCTAAACAAGAATCTAACATTTCAGGTCCGAAGTTACCTTGGAACAATAAGTTATGAATCGTATAAACAAAACGAATTGCGTTGTATCTAGGATCTGAATCATGCGTTTCCTTGATCATACAAGGAATCATACCAGTTTGCCAATCGTGACAATGAATGATATTAGGCCAATAATTCAATTGGTTCAACATCTCAATAACGGCTTTTTGGAAGTACGCAAAACGTTCTCCATCATCTTCATAGCCATATAAAGTATCTCTTTCAAAATATCCTTGATGTTGAATAAAGAAATATGCAACATCATCCACAGTAGCAGAATACACGCGAACTGGGACTTCATGATAATTGATTGATACAGAATATTCACAGCAGAAGTACAAATCGTTTTGGTACTTGTCCCAAATCTTTTTATATAAAGGAATAACGATTTTTACTTCATGTCCTTTTTGTTTTAATGCTTGAGGTAAAGATCCAACAACATCGGCTAATCCACCGGTTTTGATAAAAGGTAATGCCTCACTAGCAACCATTAATATTGATGCCATTAAACTTGCTCCCTTCTAGCAATATACAGTGGTTTTTCTTCAATCCCAGCTAAAACTTTTTTCTTCGTAATTGTGGCAAATTTATCAATAACCATATGACTTAAATTGGCGTTAGGAGCAATTGTTACATCTGGTAAAATAACACAATTATCAATCACTGCATCATGTCCAATCTTAACACCCCGTCCAATTACAGAATTTGTAACAGTACCAGAGATTTCACAACTGTTTGAAATCAAAGAATTTTGTGCACTACCACCATTTAAATAAATAGTAGGTGATGAATCATAGGTACGTGTATAAATTGGCCATTTTGGATCATTTAATTCACGTAAGTTTTCTTTTTTCAAAATATCCAAGTTTTCTTGGTAATAACTTGTTAAATCATAGATATAGTAGAACTTACCACGATAAGAAATACCACGTACATCATAATCACCGGAGCAGAAGTCATTGATAATGTCTTTGAACCAATACATTGAAGAAATCTTTTTCGCTTCATTTACCGCTTCGACAAATAATTCTTTACTCATAATATACGTTTGTAAAGACAATGTACGATTCTTATATTTTCCTAAGTTCTTTTCAATTCCAGCTACACCCTTTTGTTTATTCAAAGCCAAAGTGTCACAACCAATATAGTTATCTTTTGCATCATCAATATTGGCATAAAGAACAGAAATATCTGCACCACTTTCAATATGATTCTCTAAGAGTTCATCAAAATTTGCTTTATAAAGAATATTGATAGGAGCGACAATCACATAGTCTGCTTTGGAACGCATAATGGAATGTAAGTTGTCATAGTAAGACTCAACATCTGGAGTAAATTGACCGCGACCATTTTCTTTCCATAGCGGAACAATTTCCAAATTTCCATGTTTGGAATTAATGTTGTATTGACGTCCACGTCCAATATGTTCAAAAACTGGTTTTGGATTTCCATTCACAAATAAATGAATTTCATCCATTCCTGAATTAGTCATATTAGAAATTGGAAAGTCAACCAAACGATATCGACCCATAAAGTTAAAAGCAGCTAAAGGGCGATATTCTTGCATGCCTTCTACAAAGACACTTGAATCATTATATGAAATAATACCTAATGCATTTGCCATAATTAATCACCTTTCTTTACGTGTTTTGCAACCAAAGTAATCTCTTTACTTGAAGGTGAGCCAACTACTGCACCATCATCAATTTTTACATCGTCGCTAACAAGAGCACGATAGATTTTTGCCCCCTTACCAACAGAGACACCTGGCATTAAAACCGATTCACTAACTACAGCATCTTCGGCAATCGTAACACCGTTAAATAATACGGAATCTTCTACCTTACCTTCAATGATGGCACCTTGATTAATATAAGAATGAGTAACTTCACCCTTTTCACCAATATATTGTGGCAAAGAAGGAATATCTTCCGTATAGATCTTCCAGTCTGGATCATCTAAATTTAATTCATTATTCTTGTTCAACAAATCCATGTTAGCTTCCCATAGTGAATCAATGGTACCAACATCTTTCCAATAGCCTTCAAACTTCCAAGCCATCAAATTCTTTCCTTGATTCAAGTAAGATGGAATAATATCTTTTCCAAAATCATGACTTGTATCGGTCTTCTTGGCATCATCCAATAATTCTTTTCGCAACAATTTCCAGTTGAAAATATAAATTCCCATACTAGCTAAATTGCTCTTTGGATGTTCCGGTTTTTCTTCAAATTCAACGATATGGCCTTCATCATCGGTATTCATAATACCAAAACGACTAGCTTCTTTCATTGGAACCGGTAAAACCGCAATCGTTGCATCTGCATCATGTTCTTTATGATATTTCAACATTTTTGCATAATTCATTTTGTAGATGTGATCTCCTGATAAAACCAATACATATTCAGGATTGAATTTATCAATAAAATCAATGTTTTGGGTAATGGCATCTGCCGTACCTTGATAGACATCAAATTTGGTTCCGTCTTTTTCACGAGGTGGTAAAACATATACACCACTACCACGTGTATCTAGGCCCCATCTTTGTCCTTGACCTGCATAAGCATTTAGCTCAACAGATTCATACTGTGTTAAAACACCCACAACATTGATATCTGAGTTCGCACAGTTGCTCAATGGAAAATCGATAATACGATATTTCCCACCGAAATAAACGGCCGGTTTCGCATTCTTTTTGGTCAAATCCAATAAACGCGTTCCACGACCACCCGCCAAAATCATAGCGAGCATATTATTTTGTTCCATACTCATCCTCCTAATACATATTATTCGATATAGAAATTATAACATAGTTTTCCTAAAAAATACGTAAAATTTCATTTTTGTAAGTGTTTACAGAAGCTTTGAATTTGAACACTTCAAATCAGATATAAAAAAAGTGAAAAGTATCCAAAGGATACTTATTCACTTCGTAAAGCTTCTACTGGATCTTTTTTAGAGGCAATGCGGGCTGGAATGAGTCCTGCAAGAACCGTTAAAACCAAATCAATGCCAATCAAGAAGATGGCACCCGATAAAGGAAGCTTGGCAATATGGGCAACTCCGGTCATATGTTCTACCACTAGACTAATAGGAATATTCAATGTCAGCGTTATACCGATTCCTAAACATCCACTTATACAACCAATAATAAACGTTTCCGCATTAAAGACCCGGGTAATATCTTTTTTACTAGCTCCAATCGAACGTAAAATACCAATTTCCTTGGTTCTTTCCAGAACCGAAATATAGGTAATAATGCCAATCATAATACTAGAGACAATCAAAGATACTGAGACAAAGGCAATCAATACATAACTAATGATATTGACTACTCGCGTCACACTGCTTAACATCGTGCCAATAAAATCGTTATATGAAATCACATTGGCTTTCTTACCCGCTTTTTCTTGTTTCTTATTGTAGCCGGTAATGAGATCTCCAAGCTTTTCTTTATCATCAAAGTTTTTCGCATATAAAGAAATCTTCGTTGGGTTAGAATAATCCACAACACCTAATTTACGCAAATTCGATTCATAGGTCGCATTCACATTTTCATTATAGGTATTCATATAATTCATCAAATCTTCTTGTGACATTGTCGATAGCTGCATCTTTTGTTCATCACTCAGATTCGCCATCGTCTTTTTTTCGTTGTTTGTAAAAGGCTGACTGGTAAATACATTGATATCCGGATGGGCTTTTTGAGCTTGTACAATGGCTGAATTCTGGGTTTTCTCACTAACATATTGTTCCATCGCTTTGGTGTAATAAACCCCACCCATTGTTTGTTTTGAAACCGTTGAGTCAGCCGGTTTAATAATTCCTACAACCTTTACTTCCGGACTGGAAGCCACTAGGCTCTTCAAATAATCTGAGTCATCACTTTGATCCACCCATAAACCATTCACATTTTTATATAAATCGCTGTTTAAAACCAAACGGAACGTTAAGCCTAAAAGCTCTTTATCCGAATAGCTTTTTAAATTGGTCTTCGCAATCTTATCGGTATTCCCTTTTAGAATCTCTTGATAGTTATTCACCAAAGTATCCTGGTTCATGACACCTAGCGAATATAAAGCATAATCCGTGATCTCGTTATTTTCATCGACTTCCAAAACAACTTCATTGTATTTTGTTGGCCATTTACCTTTAAGCAGCTGATATTCATCATCGCGTAGTTTTTGGGACTCTGGTAAAGCGTTCCATACTTCATCATTGGCCATAGATTCCGAATCCATAAATTGGGATTGCAGTGACATCATATCGGTCATACCCAAGCGATCTAATAGACCATTCGGACTAACTTGCACAAGTCCGGATGCACTGTTCTCATTATAGACTTGCAGATTCAAGTTATAATCGTATTCGATTGCTTTGGCAGTCTGGCGGAACTCCTTGCCTTTTTTACTATTTAAATAATTTTTAAATTCCGATAAATTGTTCTTTTTGGAAGAAGAAATCGATTCTAGTACATCCTCGGCATAGGCTCTTGTTTGAATTTTTCCCTTCGAACTTTTATCTGTCTTTTTTGACATGCCCATCATAGTCGACATTAAGGTTGTCATATCCGTGGTATTGGCAGAAATTTCAATCGGATAACTTGCCATCGTGTCATTTTCCATATCATCAATATACGTTTGCATCCCATTAGATAAAGACATAATCAAGGCAATGCCAATAATCCCAATACTCCCCGCAAAAGCAGTCAAGAAAGTTCTAGCCTTCTTGGTTAATAAGTTATTTAAACTTAAGGAACAAGCCGTTTTAAAAGACATGCTTGGTTTTTTTAGAGCAACATGCGCATCGGAAGCTTCATCCTTGTCTAAAGGATTGGAATCACTTTGCACCTGACCATCCTGCAAGCGAATAATCCGCGAGGAATACTTTTGGGCTAGCTCAGGGTTATGGGTAACCATAATAACCAGCTTATCTTTAGAAATCGCTTTTAAGATTTCCATAATCTGCACACTAGTCGCACTATCCAAAGCTCCGGTCGGTTCATCGGCTAAGATGATCTCTGGATTATTGACAATAGCACGGGCAATCGCAACTCGTTGCATTTGTCCACCCGACATCTGCGTTGGCTTTTTATGCAACTGATCTCCTAAACCCACTTTTTCTAGTGCTTCAGTAGCCCGTTTGGTGCGTTCTTCTTTATCAACACCTGTTAAAGTCAGAGCCAATTCTACATTGGATAAAACACTTTGATGCATAATCAAATTATACGATTGAAAAACAAAACCCACTTGATGGTTGCGATAAGTATCCCAATCTTTGTCTGAATAAGCCTTCGTTGAAGTCCCATTAATCATCAAATCACCAGACGTATAACGATCTAGTCCACCAATGATGTTTAAAAAAGTCGTCTTTCCACAACCACTCTGACCTAGAATAGAAACAAATTCATGATCTCGAAACGAAAGCGAGACTGATTTCAGAGCATGAACGGTATCAGCTCCGGAACAATAATCTTTGACAATATCCTTACAAACTAACATACAAATTCCTACTCATTTCCATGAATCACTTCTTGAAGTGAATAGATGGATAAATCTTTATTAAATAAATATGAAACCGAACAAACGATAAAGAACAAATAAAAGTATTGTGGGCCAAACAGTTCCAAGCCAATCGCAATAGGTGCTAAGAAAGTATTGGTACCTGCACCAAATACCGCAACATAACCTAAAGCAGCACCTAAGGCTAGTGGCAAACCAAAAAGGCGAGCTAATACTAGACCCAGTGAAGCTCCAATCGCAAAGAGTGGAGTAACTTCTCCACCTTGAAAACCAGCACTTAGACAAAAGACAGTAAAGAGCATTTTACATACCCAGTCCCAAGGATAAATGGTTCCACCATTTAAAGCACTTTGTACTAAATTCGTCCCTAATCCACTATAGCGACCTTGGCCACAGACAAAGAATAATAGTGCTAAACCAGAACCCATCACAAAGATTCGTAAATAGGGATTTTTAATATACAAGCGAGAAATAAAACGAATCTTTCCTAATAAAAACGCAAAGAGCTGACCAACAAGGCCGAATAAGATACCCATACAAACCACTTTAAAACATGTCACAATCGAAATATTCCAATGGACCGATAAAGCGACATTTTCATGTACAACGCCAAAAAGACTGGCTACATAATCGGAAGTAAAAGCTGCAACTAAAGCCGGACATAAACTCATATACTGTAAGGCTCCGGCAACCAAAACTTCCAAGGCAAAGAAAACCGAAGCACATGGGGTGCCAAATAAACCGGCAAAACCAGCAGCAATCCCAGTGACCACAAAGACGATATTGGAGTCTTTAAACTTAATAAAACGACCAAAGAAGGCAGAAACATCGGCTCCAATTTGAACCGCAACTCCTTCCCGACCGACCGAACAACCAACTAAATGACTCAACCAGGTAGAAACAATCATGATAGGAATCAAACGCAAAGGAATTTCTTTTTCCTTTCCTTGTTCCAATTTAAAAACCAAGCCCATACCTTCGCGGCTTTTTCCCCCAAAGTCCACAAAGACAAAGGCAATCAACAAACCAACCAGAGGCATCAAAGGCAATAAGAAAACTTCTTTGCCCTTTCGAAAGGCAAAAATAAAATTAAGCCCTTTACAAAAGATGGCTTCACAAAAACCGACACAAGCGCCAATCACAATTCCCATCAAAGTATAAAAGAATAAAGTCTTAATTAAATCCGCATTCTTTTTTATGATATCCATACTATTTCCTCTTAAAATATTCCAATAAAAGTATTCTATCACTAAGACTTTCCGTTATACTATGATTATGTGTAAAAATTATAAGATTTATTATTTAGATGATAAAAAATTCCTTTTTGCGATGAAAAAGGACTATTCGAAAGAAGAAATGATAGCCACCTTTCAGCTTTCGAAAAAGACCCAAAAACTCTTTCATTTTCCGAATAAAGAAAGCTATAAAAAAGATGAAAAAATCTGTATTTCTTTTCCTGGAGAAACCATTCCAAATCCAAGCTTTACACCTATTGAAGTTGTATATGAAGATGAAATGATTTTAGCGGTCAATAAGCCACCTTTTCTATTAGTCCATGAAGATGGAAATACCCAAGATACCTTGCAGAACCGAGTCAATGGATATCTGCTTCAAAAAAACTGGACCCATCCAGCCCAGGCCCTACACCGTATCGACTATGAAACCAGTGGCCTTGTTCTTTTCAGCAAGAATCGCTTCTTCCAGCCTTTATTCGATGCCTGTATGGCAAGTCATGCCTTTTACAAACAATATCTCTGTATTGTGAAAGGAAAATTTCCTTATAAAGAAAAGACTTGTACCTTTCCTATTGCTCGCAATCGCCATCAAGCCAATGCGATGATTGTGCACAAAAACGGAAAGGAAGCCTACACCCACATAGAAAGACTAGAAACGAAGCAAGATTCCTCCCTATTAAAGGTTGAAATTCAAACCGGACATAAACATCAGATTCGTGTGCATTGTGCCTATTTAGGCTATCCAATTATCAACGATTCCATTTATGGAGGCATACAAAATGGCAAAGGCTTATACCTGCAAAACCAAACGATGGAATTTATGCATCCAGTCTATGGCAAACAAATGAACCTTCACTTAGAAATGGATCCACGCTTTAAAGCAGCAGGCTATACCAAATGCGATAGCCACAAAATAACGAAATAGAAACACCGATTGCTAAACAGGAGACAAAAGGAATTTCTTTGGCGGCAAAAAATCGCTTTCCCAGTCCCAGCCAAAGAAAGCCGATAAATAAGGAAATAAACATCGCAACGATCATACGCTCGTATCCAAGAATCCAGCCAAAGAAAAAAAGAAAGCAAACATCGGCACTGCCTATCCAATCCTTTCTACAATGAAACATACATAAACTTGGCAGACCAAATAAGATTGCTCCTAGCGATGAACCCCACAAATCATAGGGTTTCCAAACAAGTAAGCCCAGAATCAAAGAAGGCAGGATCCAGCGTTTGGAAAAATACATCGTCTTTGCGTCTTGGATACAAACAACAAGTAAATAGAAGATAAAAAGCGTTTTCATACTTAAAGTATAAAAACGCTTTCTTACATTTTTCTTACAAGACCTGGAATCGTAAAGATTTTTTGTGGTAAATCTAAATCCACAGCTTCTAGATTTAACTGCATCGCAATCAAATGATAGCCTTTCTTTTCTCCTTTATACCCGTATTTATGATCGCCGACTAAAGGATGACCAATACTGGCGCATAAAGCCCGAATCTGGTGAAAACGACCAGTATGGAGATGGACTTCCACAAAGGTAGAATCATTTGTATACGCTAAGGGAATCAAATCCATCTTCGCTTCTTGATACCCTTCTTTTTTCGTTTTAGAAACCATAGCTTTGGTACCAACTTTTTTGATGTAGTAATTCATCTCTACAGGCTTAGAAATATGCCCGCAACATTCGGCTTGATAGATCTTCTTTACTTTTCGTTGTGCAATAGCTGTATTGATGGTTCGTAAAGTATCCGCATTTTTAGCGCCAATCACTAAACCTTCGGTATTGCGATCTAAACGCTGACAAATGGCTGGAGAAAAACTATGTTCCGCTAAAGAATATTCGCCCTTCTTGATTAAATAGCGCTGCATACGATCAACCAGGCAATCCGCATTAGACCCATCGGATTGGCTCAATAAGCCAACCGGTTTATGTAGAATCAAAAGATTGGCATCTTCATAGACAATATCCAAAGCATCACTGCCACTGGATACCTTGCGCACTTTTTCTTCTAAAAATTCAGGTGGCAAAAATAAGAGAATCGAATCCCCTTCTTCTAAAACTTGATCAAAACTGCAGCGTTTGCGATTGACCTTGATTTTCTTTTTGCGAATGCCTTTATACATCATGGACTTCGATAAATTCGGAAAAGTCTTCTGTAAAAACTTATCGAGTCTTTGATTGGCATCATTGGCTTGAATTATGACTTCTTTCATATGGGCTATTTTAAGGGAAAGAAAAAGAAAATGCCAATTTGTGAAAAAAATCACTTTCAATGTACGGTTTTCTTTGTTAGAATTGGAGTGAAGAAATTTTGAGGTGAAAAAAATGCGAGGTGTTTATAATTCAGTAACCGACATGCGTCGTAAGATTTTTTCGGCCATTGCCGATATGGCATATCGCGACGATGTCAATTATGAGCAAAGGATGGAACAAATCCCTTATGAAATCCTTCCCGGAAATAACGAAAATGTGTTCTTAGAAAGAGCCATTTGTGGTGAACGTTTACGTTTGGGAATGGGATTACCATTACGTGATGTAAGTGAAGCTGGTACAATCAGCGATGGCATCGACAAAACGATTCAACCAGAAAAGTACTATGATGCACCACTTATCAACATCATTAAATTTGCATGTAATGCATGTCCAGAGAAAAAAGTTGTCGTAACCGACAATTGCCAAGGATGTTTTTCCCATCAATGTACGGAAGTATGTCCTAAGAAATGTATCAAGATTGTCAATGGTCGTTCATTGATCAACCAAGATGAATGTATCAAGTGTGGCCGTTGTGCAGAAGCTTGTCCATACCATGCGATTATCAAAATGGAAAGACCATGTGCGGTCAGCTGTGGTATGAATGCCATCAGCTCGGATGAAAATGGTCGTGCCCAAATCAACTATGACAAGTGTGTAAGTTGTGGACAATGTTTAGTTAACTGTCCATTTGGTGCCATTGTAGATAAAGGTCAAATTTTCCAAACGATTTATGCAATGAAACAAGGCTATAATGTCATTGCCTGTGTTGCCCCTGCTTTTGTTGGTCAATTTGGTCCAAAGGTTACCCCAGATAAAGTAACCAATGCGTTAAAGGAATTAGGTTTTGCGGATGTAGTGGAAGTCGCAATCGGAGCCGATATGTGTACGATTGATGAAGCCGAAGACTTCCTAAAGAAAGTTCCTAATGAACTTGACTTCATGGCTACTTCTTGTTGCCCTGCTTGGTCTGTTATGGCAAAGAAAGAGTTCCCACAATTTGAAAAGAACATTTCCATGGCATTAACGCCAATGGTATTAACGGCTCGTTGGGTAAAGAAACAACATCCAGACGCAAAAGTTGTATTCATTGGTCCATGTGCGGCTAAGAAACTAGAAGCCAGCCGTCGTTCTATTCGAAGCGATGTCGACTTCGTCTTAACTTTTGAAGAAGTTATGGGTATGTTCCAAGCTAAAGGTATTGAATTAGATCAAATCACAACCGATGATACAAACTTCAACGAAGGAACCAAAGCTGGTCGTCAATTTGCGATTACTGGTGGAGTTGCCAATTCCGTAAAAGAATTAATCAACAAAAATCATCCAGAAGTCGAAGTGAAGATTCAAGCAGCCGAAGGTTTAAAGAACTGTAAGACTATGTTGATGATGGCAAAAGCCGGTCGTCTAAATGGTTACCTACTTGAAGGTATGGGCTGTCCTGGTGGATGTGTTGGAGGCGCTGGTACATTACAACCAATTCCTAAATCAAGTGCTTTGGTTAAAAAATATGCCAACGACGATACAATGAAGACTGCGGACGAATCCAAATACGGTGATGAAGTTCACGAAATTGTAAATAACTAAAAGATGGAGTTTTCCATCTTTTTTTTGTATACTAAAAATTACGAAAAGAGGAACAATATGAAACGTTTTCAATATTATAAAGTCGCTGCGGCTACACCCAAAGTAGCCATTGGAAACCCAGCTCAAAATGTCAAAGAATGTTTACGCATTTGTGATGCCCTTCCAGAAGATACCCAATGTGTTGTTTTTCCCGAACTCTGTATTTCGGGTTATACCTGCCAGGATTTGTTCTATGAAGATCTACTCTTAGAAGAATCCAAGAAAGGTTTGATTGATTTTGCCAACCAATGTCGAGATAACTTGGTTGCGATTGTCGGATTACCCTTAGTCATCGAAAATCGTTTATACAACTGTGCGGCAGTTTGTTTCAATGGAAACATCTTAGGGATTCAAATAAAAACCTATATTCCCAGCTATAACGAATATTATGAAACCCGTTGGTTTACGTCCGCAAAGAACTTAAATACCAACTTTATCGAAATAGATGGTACTTCGATTCCAGTTTCTAATCATATCGTATTTAAAGATACGACCACTAAAGCTTGTTTAGGTGTGGAGATCTGTGAAGATCTTTGGGTAACCGTACCCGTTAGTTCTACCCATGCCCTAGCTGGCGCCAATGTTTTGTGTAACCCATCTGCATCTAATGAAATCATTGCCAAACGCGAGTACCGTCGCTCCTTGGTACAAAATCAAAGTGCCCGCTGTTATGCAGCCTATATTTATGCCAGTGCCGGAACCGATGAATCCAGTAGTGATCTAGTCTTCTCAGGAAACAATCTTATTGCCCAAGCTGGTACGATTTTAGAAGAAATGAGCTTTACCGATGACAAAGATTTCATTGTTTCCGAAATTGACCTGCAAACCTTACAGAATGATCGGATACATTTTAAAACAAGTATGGAAGATAATGTCGAAGACTATATCGAAGTCAGTTTCCAATCCGAAGCTATTGATACAATTGAATTATCAAGAAGCTATGATGCCTATCCTTTTGTCCCTAAAGATTTCCAGCAGCGCATCAATCGCTGCCAATCCATTTTAAATCTACAAGCTCAAGGTCTGGCTACCCGCCTAAGAAAGATACACTGTAAAGATGTCATCATTGGTATTTCGGGAGGACTTGATTCCACTTTAGCCTTATTGGTTTGTGAAAAAGCATTTAAAATCAATGACTATGATTCCAAAGGTATTCATGCCATTACAATGCCTGGCTTTGGAACCAGCACGCGAACCAAAACCAATGCCGAAATCTTAATGGAGCTCTTAGGTGCCAGCAGTGAAAAGATTGGAATTGTCGATGCGGTGAATCAACACTTTAGCGACATCCATCATGACCCAAAAGTATTGGATATCACCTATGAAAACTCACAAGCTAGAGAACGTACCCAGATCTTAATGGATCTTTCCAACCAATACAATGGAATTGTCGTTGGAACCGGTGATCTAAGTGAATTAGCACTTGGCTGGTGTACCTATAATGGGGACCATATGAGTATGTATGCCGTAAATGCCAGTGTACCTAAGACTTTGGTGCGATATATCGTTGAAACCAGAGCCCTACAAGCCAAAGAAGAACATATGGAAGAACTCTATAAAGTTTTAATGGATATCTGTGATACCCCTGTCTCGCCTGAACTGTTACCTTTAAGTGAAGATGGCACCATCCAACAAAAGACCGAAGAAGTTCTTGGCTCCTATGACCTACATGATTTCTTCTTGTACCATATGTTGCGTCATCACCAAGACCCAGAAAAGATCTATAATTTAGCTTGTCTAGCCTTTAAAGATGTCGATCAAAAAGTCATTCAAAATGCCTTAGATACTTTCTATCGTCGCTTCTTCGCCCAACAATTTAAACGTAATTGTATGCCAGATGGCGTCAAAGTCGGTTCCATTTGTTTCTCACCACGAGGTGACTGGCGTATGCCAAGTGATGCCAATCGCGAAGCTTGGTTAGCCCAAGTAAAAAAAATCACAGAGGCTTAACTCTGTGATTCTAACATCGATTGAATTTTCTCATAAACCGGTTCAAAACCGGTTTTTTCTGTGCTACTGACCGGAAGTATTTGATTCAAAGGTAATTGAAGTTTTTGACTGACAACCTTTAAAGCTTTAATTCGTTTGGTCTTAGGGACTTTATCAATTTTGGTCGCGACGACAAGAATTGGAATACCTAATTCTTTTAAGTAGTCAATCATATCAACATCATCTCCGGTTGGTTCATGACGACTGTCAACTAAAGAGATGACTAAGGAAATCTGTTCCCGACACGTAAAGTACTCATCCATCATCTTTCCCATTTGAATTAACATCGACTTGCTCATCTTGGCATAGCCATAGCCTGGCACATCGACAAGCATCCACTTCTTATCAATTTCAAAGAAATTAATTAAGCGCGTCTTACCAGGTGTGCTACCTACATAAGCGAGTTTCTTTCTTTGACAAAAGGCATTGATAAAGCTGCTCTTTCCAACGTTTGAACGACCCACGACGACAACTTCTGGCATTGTCGTCTCAGGGTATTCTTCTTTTCGCGTTGCACTGGTTAGGAATTCACTTTGCATACTTAATCAACCAACGCATTCTTTAAAACTTGTTTCACATTCGATACCGGAATAAAAGTAACCGCATCTTTGACTTCTTGCGGAATTTCATCGAGATCACGCACATTTTCCTTCGGAATTAAAATAGTAGTGATTCCCGAACGATAAGCCGCTAGCGACTTCTCTTTTAAGCCTCCGATTGGTAAGACATTTCCGCGTAAAGTAACTTCTCCAGTCATGGCCAAATTCGCTTTAACTGGAATTTCACTGAAGCAAGAAACTAAAGCAGTTGTCATTGTAACCCCAGCACTAGGTCCATCTTTTGGAACGGCTCCTTCTGGTACGTGAATATGGATATCACAATCCTCAAATTTCTTTGGATCAATATGGAATTCTTTGGCATGGGCTTTGATGTAATCAAGAGCAATGCTGGCACTTTCTTTCATGACATCTCCCAATTTACCGGTTAAGATCAAACGACCTTTTCCTTCAAAGCGATTGGCTTCAATTTGCAGGATATCGCCACCGAAACTAGTATAGGCAAGTCCAGTAACGGTACCAATCTGGTCTTTTTTCTCTTTATGTCCATAATCCACTTTTTCATTACCTAACCATTCTTTAATACGTTTTTTCGTTAAGGTAATGGATTTCTTATGGTCTTTTAAAATTGCCAAAACAGTCTTTCGACAAATGGTTCCAAGTGTTCTTTCCAGTTGTCGAACCCCGGCTTCACGGGTATAGTAGCGAATCAAGTATAAAATCATTTCATCGCTGATCTTCAATTGTGAAGGTTTTAAACCATTTTCTTCTAATTGTTTTGGAAGTAAATGTTCTCTGGCAATATGGGTCTTTTCGACATCAGTATAGCTAGATAATTGAATAATTTCCAAACGGTCACGTAAAGCTTCCGGAATATTCTCTAGATAGTTGGCTGTAGCGATAAAGAGGACATGACTTAAGTCATAGGCTTCTTCAATGTAATGATCGCTAAATAGCGCATTTTGTTCAGGATCCAAAACTTCTAACATAGCACTGGATGGATCCCCTTTATAATCACTGGCCATCTTATCGATTTCATCAATCAAGAATACAGGATTGATAACTCCAGCTTTTTTCATACCTTGAATGATACGTCCTGGCATTGCACCTAAATAGGTACGACGATGTCCACGAATTTCGGCTTCATCTCGCACACCACCCAAAGAAATCTTAACAAATTTACGATCAAGGGCACGAGCTACACTCTTAGCCAAAGAGGTTTTACCAACACCAGGAGGACCAACGAGGCAAAGAATTGGTGCTTTTAAAGAATTAGTCATCTGTTTAACGGCTAAGTATTCCAAAATACGCTCTTTTACTTTTTCTAGACCATAGTGATCTGCATCTAAAATGGCTTGGGCTTGGTTTAAATCTTTAATATCGGTCGTTTCTTGCCACCAAGGCAAATCCATTAACCAATCGATATAGGTTTTAATGATGCCCGTTTCGCCACTTGCCATTGGCAACATTTCATAACGAGAAAGTTCATCTTTAACCTTTTTCTTGATTGTTTCAGGATATGGATTATTTTCCAAACGTTGACGGATATTTTCAGCATCTTTGTCTTGTTCGACAACGTCACCTAACTCTTCTTTAATGGCAGTGAGTTTTTCGCGTAAATAATAATCTTTTTGACCTTGGTCAATGCGTTTTTTTACCGTTTCATTGATACGTTTTTCAACTTCATCCATTTCTTTTTCTTTTTCTAAGTCTTGGATGAGCATTTCCAAACGATCATTGATACCTAAAGTTTCCAGGTAGGTTTGTTTGCGCTCTAAAGCGAGTGGTAAAACTGCAACGCTTTTATCGCTTAATTGGTCAGCACCAATGCCACGGGATAATTCCATAATGACATCTTTCGGTAAGAACTTATCTAGATTGCTAGATTTTTCAAAGCTGTCAATGATCATACGAACCAAAGCTTGTTCTTCGGTTTCATCTTGACGAATGCTTTGTAGCAAATCGACTTGGATTAAATCCCCATTGGCACTTTTCTCCATTTGGGATAATTGGGCACGGTGTAAACCGCGGAATTTAACCCGCATAAAGTTTTCAAAACGACGAATATGACGAATTTCACATAAGGTACCTACACCGAACAAATCTTCTTGTCCAGGATCTTCAACAGATACATCTTTTTGTGAAACTAAAATCACTTTTCCTTCATAATTATCTTGGGCATTATCAACGGCTTTTAAAGAGACTTCTCTTCCGACATCAATGACAATGTCTTGTCCAGGAAGAATGACAACACCTCGAGTACACACTAATGGATATATTTGACTCATAGTATTCCTCACTTTCGATAGATTTTAAAAAAGACGCTGAGCGCCTTTTTCTTATTATAATACTACTTTACTGAGCTTTTAATCAATTCTAACGCTTTTTGTTGAGCTAGATCATCTTTGATGTTTTCAGCAGGTAATAACTTTTTGATTTGTTCTACATCCATGTTGTATAGAGTAGACATTTCTGTGTATTCTTTTTCAACATCTTCATCACTGATTTCGATGTTTTCTGCTTTAATTACTGCATCTAAAACCAAAGATCCTTTTACACGGCGCTGTGCATCAGGTCGCATAGTAGCTTTAAGGTCGGCTTCTGTTTGGCCAGTTGCAGCAAAGTATTGTTCAGCAGTAAATCCAGATTGTTGCATACGGTTTGTGAAGTCACGGTATAAATTGTCGACTTCGTTTTCGATCATAACAGCTGGAATTTCAACGGTTGCGTTATCACTAATAGCTTCCATTAAGTCGTTAGTGAATTTTTCGTCAGCAGCACGTTCTCTTTCTTTTGTTAAATCTTCTTTTGTAACTTCTTTGAATTTTTCTACGGTTTCAACACCGTCACGTTTTAATTGAGCGATTAATTCATCGTTTACTTCTGGACGATCTTTGTATTTAATATCGTGAACAGTTACGGTAAATACAGCTTCTTTACCAGCTAAGTCAGCTGCTTGGTAATCTTCTGGGAATGTAACAGTTACATCTTTTACATCATCGGTTTTAACTCCAACTAATTGTTCTTCGAAACCTGGGATGAATGTGTTTGATCCAAGTTCTAAAGGATAGTTTTCTCCTGAACCACCTTCGAATGGTTCACCGTCTTTTTTACCTACGAAATCAATTGTTACTTGGTCACCGTCTTCAGCAGGTTGTCCTTCTTCACGAAGTACCCAGTCAGCGAAACGATCTTGTACTTTGCTTAATTCAGCTTCTACATCTTCGTCAGTTACATTAACTTCATCTTTATGGATGTCTAATCCTTTGTATTCACCTAAAGTAATTTCTGGTGAAACGACACAGTTAATAACTAAAGTAACAGATTCATCACTTGCATCTTTGTAGTCTAAAGTAGGACGTGCAACTAATTCTAAGTTGTGTTCTTTAACAGCTTCGACTAAAGCTTCATTGGCAACGCCTTCAACAGCACGGTCATAGATTGCTTCTTTAGAGATTTGTTTCTTTAATAAAGCTTCAGGAACTTTTCCAGTACGGAATCCTTTAATAGAAACGTTCTTTTTGAAGTCGTTGAAAGCTTTCTTTTGGGCGTTTTCCCAAGCTTCTCCATCAACTACAACTTCTAATACACCTTCTGAATGTTCATTCAATGTCCATTTACTATTCATAGTTTTCTCCTCGTCTTTCAATACGCAGTGGAACTTCCACTATTTCTTCTAATTTTTTTTCTTTACAAAATGTTTGAAAATCTTCGTCTTGACCAAACGCTTCACAAACTAAGCGAACCAAAGCTTTCGCAATTGGTAAACCCTGACAGTCTTCAAAATCCAAAGGACGATTCTCTAGCACTTCCTGGTCGAGTAGACGATTGCAGAAGCGAAGAAAGGTTGGATTGTTACACGCAAACCATTGGTCAAAATAGTCACGTACTTCCTGAATCGTTGCATCCTGTGAACTTGGAACAATGATACTAGGAATAAACGTGATTTCTAATCCCGATTTCTTCATTTTGTAGGGATCTTCTATTTTTTGCTCCATCAAGGATTCAATGAGTTCCCCCTTTGTCTCGTCCAGCAATTTACTTGAACACAACAAAGTTTCGACTTCTTCATGCATCATTCGCAGATTACAAGATTGTAGCAGCGCAACCGCTTTTTCTTGTTCTTGCAAGGATCCATGAATCAAAGACTCTAAATCCGGATGAACTACCGGCCTTTCAATATGAGCTAGACATTCCGATTTATAATTTTGTAGAACCTCTAATTCTTCTCTTGGCACATAGGGCAGATCCAATTCGGTTTGAATCATTCGCAAAGCTTTATCATAGTCTTTTTGATCAAGTTCTTTATGAATTTCTTGAAGTAAAGATTGATAATAAGAATTCAACTAAACCCTCCTAGCGAAACAGTACAATTTTATCATAGGCAAACGCAATAATCAATTCTCATTCTGCATCATCTTGCCCATTTTCTGCGGCTTTTTTGTACTTTGCGACTAGATGTAAATCACCCAGCGAATGATGACGGATAAAATCGTGTTTACGACCAATTTGATCGTACCAGCCATCAAAGATATAACCCTTCTTAAAAGCCGGTTTAATTAAGATCGTTGGATCATCAAAACAGTAACTTGTCGGATTGCTGCGCGAAGAAATTCCTCCTTGGGCATCATAAGTGACGGTAAAAGGACTTTCTTCAAATTTAGCATAGAGCACACAGGATTCATTAATGTGTTGTTTGATCGTATACGGAAAGTTAAAGTTCTGATCCCAGAACCAGCCTTCAAAGCGATACCCATATTTTCTTGGCTCAGGTAAATAATCCAATTGACCATCAATAGCCTGCATTGGATTTAAGATCTGTCCACCAAAGGTATGAAAGTGCACAATACATGGTTTTTCAAAGATTGCTTTAATTTTAACCGATCCGATGACACCTGTTGGTGTCGCATGAATCTTCTGCCCTTCATAACTCCATCCCGCAAAGACCATATCTTTCTTTTTAGCTGGCTGAAGTAAATAAGCAGGGGAAGTACAACTTGTATAACGGGGATTTAAACGTGAATTGGTTCCGCCATCCAAGTCGTATTCGATTGGATACCATACGGGGATCCAATGTTGATAGAATTGTGTCACCCGTGGTAGGATTCCACCAGGATTGACTTTTTTTGTACATTCGGGATCCACATACCATCCCTCAAATTGATAACCTTCTTTTTGCATATCTAATACTCATTTCCCATTGAAATATAAATAATTGTTTGTTATAATATGTTAGCTGTCTTGGTAGCTCAGTTGGATAGAGCAATCGCCTTCTAAGCGATCGGTCGGGGGTTCGAATCCCTCCCAGGACGCCATTTTTTTATATAATGAACGAAATGTCCTTGAAAAGGACATTTTTTTGTTTCCATCAATATTATACACTTTTTTTCGCATTATGCCATTTAAGCACATCGCACAACAACCCGATTTTTTGCATCCAGAGTACAGGTAAATAATGTTAAAGGATATTTACCATTCGTCACTTCTTCTACACAATCTGGAGACAAAGCTTCTACTACTTTGACACGATAGATAAAGCGATGTTCTTTGGCATCCGTAAAAATCACTTTCTGCCCTTCTTTTAAATGCGAAAGCCGACCAAAATGAAACCAGGAATTATGGGCTGCAATAACCATATTCTTTTGATAGATGGACCCATAATAGCGACAAGGTGCCTGCTTCATTAAGTCATAACTCCACTCACTCGTCACTGGCAGCTTTAAATCTAAAGCCGGTATTTCTATCGTTCCTACACAAGATAAACCATTGAGTTGAACTTCTGGCATTTCCATATCTGGATTTAAAAGATAATCTTTGATCTTTCCTTCTTTGGATTTGTCGATCTTTTTGGCATAGGCTTCAAGAATCTCTTTTTGTGCTATATATCCGCGAAAGGTATCAAAGACATTATAGGCACACAAACTAAGTGCGCCTATAATGAAGAGGATTCCCATGTTTTTTAAAACTTTTGAAAATCTATTTTTCATGTTTCTTTCCTAATGCAAACAAGACAATACCCAATAATAAGAACAAAGGTACAGGCCACCATAACTGACCCGTTAAAGGAAGCTCTTTATCTTTTGTTTCTTTCTTTTCGGTAGTGTTAGTTGCGGTATTCGTTAAAACAATCGTATTTTTTTCTTGTGTAGAACTTTCGGTATATCCACTTGGAACTTTCGCTTCTAAAACACGATAAGTAAATTCATTAGATAAGTTCTCCCATGTATACGACCATTGATTTGTCTCATTTAAAACCTGATTATCGAGTACAGTCGTTTTTCCACTATTATCTGTTTGAAGCAATTGTACATCAATCGAACTAGGTCGTTTCTCTTTAGAGTCTCCCTTCCAGGTCTTTAGAACATGTAAGGAAATCAACTTATCTTCAATATTTTCATCCGAGCCATATTTTAGAACCGTTTCTAAAGATTCGGAATCTTTAATAATTACTAGACTCACTTGTGGAATGTAAGTTGTTTGATTCACTTTCATTTCTTGGGCTGAAACTAAATATAAACCCGAAGCAAGATTGGTAAAAATAGCTTTTCCATCCGCATTAGAGCTACATGAAGCATCGGCTTGAATGCCATCGGCTAAGATATGATTTTCTAAGACATTAGCAACACCTTGCCAACCCTCTTGATCTTTTTGATCCAAAGATACCGGATAATGAGAAAAAGCTGGTGTTAAAGTAAACGCATCTCCATCAAAGTTGGCAACGCGATATAAAGAAAGGGACATGCCTTCAACCGGACAAGAGATGGTTAAAGAAGAAGTTGAATCCGCAAATACCGTTGTACCTAAACAAGCAATAAAGATAAAACATAACAATGTACGCAAGAATTTCTTCATAGGCTATTTTCCTTTCTTTTTTCTCTTTCGAATAAGTAAGACAATACAAACCAGTACTAGACCAACACACGCAAAGACTAGAAGCGGTCTGATTTGTGCAGCATCCGAACTTACATCCGTATCACCAGATGAATTTGCGATGCGATGACCACGAACTAATAAACGTTGGGTATTAATACCATATGGGGTACAAGTTACTAAAGTACATAAATCTTTATCTTCTTCAATTTGTAGCAATTGATAATCTTCGGGATTTACGGTTTCAATTTGATCCACCCGATAGGTACATACCTTTCCATAGACATGTAAAGAGAAGGTATCTCCTTTCTTTAAACGATCTAATTCGGTAAAGAGTTTGGCACTTGGTAAACCACGATGACCCGATAAAACACAATGGGTTCCTTTCCCTCCTACCGGTAAACTCGAACCTTCGAGATGTCCAGCCCCAACTTGTAGAACCGAATCATCGACACCATGGTAAATGGCTAACTTACAACGAATCTTAGGAATGGTAATATAACCCATCACACCCGTATCATCCGGATTTAATAAACTATTGTATAAACGCGTTTCTTCTTCACTCGGCGTAAAGCGTGCATCATTTGAAACCAATAAAGTATTGTATTGCACCGCTGCATCAATAGCTGCTTGTTTCTGAGCTTCATCCATCTTCTCTAAAGCATCAGAATAATGACTGACAACCTTGGATTGATGCAAAGAATTAAAATAATTACTTACCGTTGGATACAACAGTAAGGACAGGCCTGTAATAAAAACAAGTACTGCAAGTATTGTCGTTAATCGTTTTTTCATATTACAACCCTCTCCCCACTGTTGCAAAGGGAATGATTCTTCATTCCCTCTACAACTAAATTTAAAATCAATTATTTTGTACTAGCTCTTCGCTTTGAAATTAATACATATCCAGATAAAACAACTAGAACGATACCAGCAAGATAAATCAAAGTAGTACCCATACCACCTGTACTAGGTAATAATGTTCCTGATTTATTTTCGACACCAACTGCTGTTGTAGTTTTACCATCTGCAGTAATGTTACCATCATTATCAATTGTAACTGTAATTGGATTAGCTAATTTATTGTATCCTTTTGGAGCTTCTGTTTCTTTCAGATAATATGTTCCAGCTTTTAAACCATTTACATTAAACTTTCCATCTATTGGAGATACCATTGTAGCATTACCCTTTGGATCAAATCGATAAGTATGGTCATCTGCTTTAGTAAGTTTGACTTCATCCTTACATGCTTTATCATTATATAATTTGAATTGTGCATCAGCTAAACCAGTTTTAGTAAGAGCTGTATATTTAAATACTGGGATGCCAAATGAGAAAGTTTGTGTTTCATCTACATTTGATTTTTTATTATCACCATATGTTAACCAAGTTTGGTTGGTGTTAGCTTGATTGATTTTTGCGTTTTCATTTACAGTAGCACCATATACAACATCGATTTCATGACTATCTGTTAAATTATTTAAATATTCCTGAATAAAAACTAAATGGAATGTACAATCATCTCCTAAATTTTTAGTTTGTAGAATACAATCTGTACCCAAAACCGGAGATGGTTGATTTGCTTGAACAGAATGAATAGAAGAATCAAATGTTAAACCAGCATCCATCTTATCGTGCAAGACATAATTTTCAGCACCTTTTTCTACATCTATAGTTGTCTTAAAAAGTACCTTATCTCCAATATTAGCAGAATTTTTTTTCGTAGTATTATTAGAATCTATAATAGTCTTATCAACAGTAGGAACAGAGTTCTTCTCCTGAACTGTTGCAGTTGGATTTGTAGTATCCAAACTACATAAAGCACCTGTTGATGAATCAATCAAATAATAACCTAGAGACAAAGTACCAAACGTTACAGTATTCGTTGCATCTGCCGTCTTAGAGGCAACTTTTTTGAGACCATTATCTTTTGCAAATTTTAATGCAGATTTTGCGAATGCAGGCATATCAGCTTTTGTTCCAACAAATTCTACATATCCATTTTCATTGGTTTTTAAATAACTTTTACCAGCTCCAGTTATAAATGCATCCCAACCTGACTCAGCCTTATATGAATAATTATTTCCATCATAGCTTTCCAAATCTAAGATTTTGTAAATAGTGTAGGTTTGTCCTTCAATTGCATTATTAATGGTTATAGAACCATCAGTTGTTTCATCTGCTTGTACAACACCAGTCATCGAAAATACCATCGCAAATGCAAATAGCATAGCTGCAATTTTCTTAATTAGTTTCATTTTTCTTTTTCTCCTATTTTCTATCGTTTTTGCACACTTTATATTTTTTCAGCATTAGCAAACTACCCAAGAGCATCAAAATAATACCTGCTAGTCTGTAACAAAGAGTTCCACTGCTACCAGTCGATGGTAGTTGTTTTGTACGGTTTTGATTTGTAATGGTTACCGTATCGCCATTTGAAACTTCATTTTTACCATAAGAAGTATAGAATTCCTTCCCATTAATAGTATGAACATTTGAATCTTTAATCGGTTTGCCATCATCATCTAATTCATAAACATAATATGTTTTATCCAAATCTAGATTTACAAATTTCACAGATTTATCTTGAATATCACCAGCATCATAAATAATAGCTTTCTCATCTAATTTATTCTTGTCATCATACAATCCAAATCTATATATTCCACTCACAGGCTTATTTGATTTTCCTGCTGCATCATTTATAAACTTTTTGACTACAGTAATTTCACCCTTATGGTTTCTTACCTGTAAATTAAAGTTTTCTTCCTGATAACTCACTTCTAAATTTATATTCTTTAGATATTGTTTTACAGTGTCCACATAACTCTCATGATCTTTTGTTACATCTAAAATATAGATTGGGTTATCATCAAGAATATAGCCATATGGTGCTTTTGTTTCCGTTATTTTGTAAAGCGTATTATATTTAAAGTTCTTGGTAATATTTCCACTCTCATCTGTAGTTTCAGTTGAAATGTCTGATGTAGTCATATTTCCACTTCCATCAAATTCACACTTTTCTATTTTAAAAGTTGCACCACTTAATACTTTACTCAAATCATTCTGATCTTGTTTTGTAAGTTTGAAGTTTACTACAGAAGAAGCACCAATTGTTCCACTTACCGAGTAACTATAACTCTCTAGCACAGTGCCACCACCCTTTTCAGAATAGCCTTTCCAATACGCTGTATTTGTGATATCCACAGAATCACCTGGCTTCATATTTACAATCGCTGTATATTTAATTTTTATTGGAATATCATTTGGAATATTACGAATTTCTAAAGTCTTATCTTGATATGCTATTACACAACCGGTTACTTCTTCATTATTATTTTTATAAACTTTAACTGTAGTTGTATCCAACCTTAGATTCTCACCCAACTTATCCACTAGTGTTAATCCACCATTATCATTTGTAGGTAGTGTTTGACCGAGCTGATTCGTATTGATTTCAAATTCTAGTTTTTGTCCATTCTTTTTCGCTATTTTCTTAACAATATTCTTATCCGTTTCATTTAATTTAACTGGCACTTGACTTGATGATGTGGCAATATCTTTTCCATTCTTTTGAAGTGTAACCTTATTTGTAAAATCACTAGGTTGAGCACCTAATAATACTTGTGGATCAGTGACTCTACAAACAACTTGTACATCCACTGAATTATTATCTCTTATACTCTTTGAAACAAATTCACCCAGTCGAATCATCGTTTGTTTTTTATCCTTACTTACATAATAGATTGTATGTTCAGATTTCTCATTATCATTTTCCGAATCATTTTCTCTGGATTCCCAACCACTACCAAGATTGTCTATTGTCTTTGATTTAACTTGTGAAGCATCATACTCATCCCCATGCCACTTAACTCGCATATACGAAAATTCCATGCCATCTGGTATGTCATCTATTACGTCATAATCTCCACTTAATTGTCCATCATAGTTCACTTTAAATGCCCATGATATAAATACACCTTTACTATTGTCTAGTAACTTAGTATCAATCTTGCTAGGGTCTGCATCCCCATTGTTTTTTTTGTCTGCACCTATTTGAAGTGTTGTAACTTTAGTTCCATCATATTTAAAGACTTGTCCTAATTCCTTTAAAATTTTTGGAGATGTATATAAAGTCTTTTCAGCAGGTATTTCAGAAACATATTCACCATCTTCTTTAATATAAATACTATTTTTATATGTCTTTGTATCACGATTATTTGTTGGTGATGGCAATTCAGAAGGTTCGGATTTTATAATTATATAAACCTTTTCATTATCCAGCCCAATATTTTCCTTAGCTGTTAATAATAATTCATTTGTACCATTCAATTGAGAATTAAACTTATCATCTATAGGAGCTAAACCACTATTGTTTTTTAAATCCTCTATGTCTTTATAATCTGAAATGTTCTTTCCTTCTGGAAGCGTACCTTTATAGATACCTACCAAAGAACCTTGTCGTAAATTTGACGGTGTTATTCCATCACCTGTTTTTATCAAATCACGAAATACCATGTCTTTATTAATTTGAGTACCACCAATATCAACTACCCAATAAAGCTCACCATTCGTCCAAGTATTTGAATCTGGTTCTTTGTAGTACCAAGATTGTTTATTGGCATTTAAATTTAAATTTCCCTTGATTGTTAATGTTGTCTCTTTAGAAACATCTTCTTGATTAAATGTAAATGTTCCATCTCCTTTTTTAACAACACCCTCAAGAGTAAATTTATTCTTTACCTTTGTCTCTGTAAAAGTATCTAAATTATCTGGCTTTGCATAATACGTGAAACGATACGCATAATTTTTATCAGTCCAACCCAAAGCAGAAGGTTTTAAACTAAAAGAATTCTGATCATTTATATTGACCCATTTAGTCTCTACTACATTATATGTTGGCTGTAACTTATAATTTTGAGATGCTTCATCCCACTGCAATTCTTGAGAATTCATTTCCGCTTTTAAAGCTTCCACTTTCATATACCCAACATACTTCATATGTTTAGAAGTTAAAGTATCTGTCATTGTTACTTCGTTAACATTAAAATCATTCAATGTTTTATTTGTTTCAACCGTATATTTATAACTTCCCTCAGGAATTGTAAAAGTAGTATTTGAGGTTGAATCCTTTTGAATTGCCTTATTTTCGTAGATAAATCTATCTCCAGTCATTGTTTCTGTTTTAGATGATGTTGTTGCCGTATGTTCTACCTGTTTTCCATTCCATTCATACGTTTTAATATTAGAGATAGAATTCCAAGCTTCAAATCCACCCGCAAATTTAGATTGCTTATCCACATTATCCGCATGAGCAATAAAACGATTAAACGCATTAATTGAATCTGTATGCAACTTGGCAAAAGCTTCAGGCTTTACAGTAACTTTATATGTTATATAGCAACTCTCACCTGGACTTAAATTGATTGGAGTATCCTCATTTCCAGATAGTACAAAACTTCTAAAATTATCTTTATCATTCCACTCTTTAAATTCTGTATTATCGGTTGACCACTTTATATTGTATTTTGCAGAATCAACAACACTGTTATTCTTATACAATTTAAAAGTACTTTTATCAAAGTGAATATATTGTAATAAATCCGCATTTATTTCTGTATTTAAATCATGTTTCAAATAATCATAGAATTGAAGATTCTTGATTGTATAATTACTCGTAGCTTCATGAATAGAAATATATGACTTAAATGGAATTGTATATGAACCATCCTTATTCCTAGTGATATTTCCATCTACTGTTTTTGTGAATTGATTACTATAATCTATTTTAGGAGTAAATTTAGCAGTACCTATTCCTTTATCATAAGTATCTGTAGAACCTTTTGAATATAAAGACGCACTATTATTAATTGTATTTCCATTTAAACTCTCTTTATCCTTTAACTTCACATAATAAGTAAGTGTACGAATTTCATTTGGTTCCATATTTCCAATATTCCAAACAATACAAGGATTTGTGATATTTGGTTCACCTGATGTAGGTATTTTAGTATTAGAATCTGGAATTTTCGCTTTATAAATTTTTCCATGCGATGTTGAATCATTAGTTTTTTCAAATGGATCTTTTTTATTATCCGCACCCCCTAATGTGGTTTCAGTTGAACTAATATTTCCTAAATAACTTACTAAATTAGAATTTGAAGTAAACTTATCAACAACATACAAACCTTTACAACCATCCTTACCAGCTGTAACTGTCACCGTATAAGTTAAAGAATTATCTTTTTTATCCACATTGGGTATTTGCTTATCGATTGTTACACTACCAAATTCTTCTATGCAATCTGGACCATAATCTAAAGTAACCGTTTTATTTCCAACAGTCAGTGTAGCTTTTCCATCAGTATTGTTTATTTTTGTTAAATCAATCTGACCCTTCACATAGAATGAACCGTTTAATTGATTACTTCCTTTATCTACTAAACCTTTAAGATAGGTTTGATCAAGAGTAAACTTCACTTTATTCTTTTCAATTTTAATTGTTCCTATATTCTTGTCTCCAGCTAAAAGAGTTCCATTTCCAGCCTTTTCGAAATCTCTCATAAAATCAGGAAGACTGTATAAAAGTATACCATTATGTTGTTCTAATAAATTTTTTGTATTAATCTTGTCAAATTCAACTTTCAAATAAAGTTCTGTACTATTTGGTTTGGCATCTCCCTTATCCAAGTTTTGCCATTTATCATTTGCATCTTTGTAATACATTACAACGGATGTAATCTTATCTTTATTTGCTTCTGAACTTAAATCAAAAGGTTGTTTTGTAGTTTCTGTTGTAGTTTCTGTAGTTGTAGTCGTTGTTGTCTCTTCTTCACTCACTTTCGATACTTGTTCATCATCATTTTGAGTTTCTGGCTCATCCTTGACAACTTCTTCTTGTTCATTTACTTCTTCTTGTTTGTTACAATCATCCGTATGCGTATGCTCTTCCTTATCACAAGTTAATGTTTGAACCGGTTCTTCTTGATACAGTGTTTTACTTTGTACTGCACTAGATGGAAGCAAAGTAAAACAAGTACATAGAACAATAAAACAAGAAAGTACGGTTTTAAATAACTTCCCTATCAGAGCTTTTCTTTTGTTGTGCACAATACTCCCTCCAATCTATTCAATCTATCCAATTTGATGCAATGGCCAAATCCGAAATACTAAATGATATTTGATCTTTTCTTTCGCAACATCACCAATCACCGTATTCCTTGAATCAATGGATGATTTTCTTTTATCCCCTACACAAAAATAATGTGAGGCTTTTACTTTATGCGGATAGTCAATGTTCGAGTTCCCTATTTCATCTTTCTTTAGATAGGGTTCTTTCAAGACTTGTCCATCCACAGAGAGTTTGCCATTTTCGTCCATATCCACTTCTTGACCACCTTGGGCAATGACACGACGCACCAACAATTTCTTACCGTGCCAAAAGGCAATGACATCTCCATTTTTTACTTCTTGTTTAGGCATGCTTAGAACAATTTGACCTGGCTCTAAAGTGGGTTCCATCGATGAACCATAAATCTTTAAAACAGGCACGCAAAAAACTATGAAGAAAACCAAGAACATAACCAAGCCAAGAAAAAGTTTTTTAGCTAAAGATTTACCATTCACATTCCGTTTCTTTGATTGAATCTTTCTACTTTCCTTCATCTTGACGTATCCTGTACCTAAACCTTCATGGATTTGTTAGAATATTGTCACTTTTTGAAACATATTATTTTACATAGTTCATTTTGGACATACACAACAACCATAAACTCCTATATTATACTATGTAAACGTTTCCTTTTAAAATGTATTGGCAAAAAATGCAAAAATCAAAATAATTTATGCCAGAAAAAAAGAGGCAAAATATTCAATTTTTTTGCCTCTTTTGACAGTCTAAAATTCAATTGTGGCCTTCCAAAGACCATGCAAATTACAATATTCATATACGGTAAGCTCTCCCGTATAAGAACCTAGATCAAAATGTGCCTCTGGTTTTTGATTTGCGTGGAGCGTTTGTTTATAAAGCGTACCATCTTTTAACTCTACCCAGATAGCTGTAATGTAATGTTCTGGGAGCATTGGATGTTCCACACTACCAACCTGTACCTTTAAGGTCGTTCCATCTTTTTCTAAATGAGGGACATGTTTTTCTTGCGCTGCATCTACTTCACCCGCAAAACATTCCACATAACCTTCCGGAACAGCTTCACCGAAAACAATTTCAATCACGGATTTTGTTTTTGTATTTCTATAGACTTTCATAACTAAGCCCTCCTTCTATTTTTATTATAAAGGAAGACAGTACAGACTACCTAGTAGAATGCTTACCAATTTTCATCCATAAAAATAATTTTTGCATGAATCTCTTTATCCACATCCAAAATCGCATAACTTCTAGGTTTACCATCCCTTGGGAAAGTAACTGATCCTGGATTCAATAAAAAGACCCCATCCATTTTGCGAATCATAGAAGCATGGGTATGCCCAAAACAGACAATGTCACAGGCCAGATTTTTAGCCGAAGAAACTAAATTCTTTTCCCGGTTAAAATAAGAACAACGATGCGAGTGTTCCATTAAGAGACGATGATCCCCTACCCGAAGGATTCTGCGTGGAGGCAGATCCAGCCAATAGTCATTGTTTCCTTGAACAACGATCCAATCCGGATAGTATTCCGGATCTTCGCAAAGATCGCCACAGTGTAAAAATAAATCCGCTTCGGGATGATGATGTTGAATTAAATCAAGAATCTCATTATTGGCATGAGAATCACTAGCTACTACAATACGCATAAGTACTCCTATTCTTCATAGTCAGAAAAATCTATTTCTTCCATACATTGGTTACTGGTCTGCATCTTTTTGGCACAAGATTTACCAACATATCGAAGTACAAAAGGCTGGTATTCCATCTTGGTTTGATCACGTTTATCACTTGGATAACGAATCACAAATCCATAATGATAGGCATTTTCTTCCAACCATACAATTAAATCCTGACTTTCTTGCGGTAAGGATTGAATAATACTTGGATAATCCAATTGGCCATGTACTTTTTCATAATCTAAACACGTACGAATCCATGTGGCCGTATCAAAAAAGGAAACCGTATAACCTAACTGCCATTCATTTTGCCCAGCTGGCAAATAGAAATGACTCACACTATCTTGACCATAGGTTTGAATCAATTGGGTAACCATTTCATTGATGGCATCATAAGACATATAGCCATTACTAACTTGTAAAGTACGACCATCCATCATCGTTGCATAAGTATTGATCATATTTTCTAGATCACTTTGCATTTCCTGACAAACCGTTACTCCATTTGTATCTACAAGGTACCCCGGTTCATAACGGTATACCGATTGGGATCCATTTAAAATCAAATACTTTTGACTCGGATCATCCATTAAACTTAAGTCTTCGTTATTTCCTAAATCATTTTCATAAAAGGAAGTCAGTTCCGCATAAGAATAATGTTTCAATAATTCACTTAAATCATCCCGCGAAAAATACTTCGTATATTTATTTACAAAATTGACAATATAATCATTGGATTCTTCCTGAACCTTTTTGGCAATACTATATTCCTGACAATGATAGACATCAAAGCCATCAACATGAATGAATTTCATAAAGGTCTTAGGACGAATATGTTGGGAAATCAAATAATCAATTTCTTTGTTGTCGAGTTTATCTAAAATCACTTTTCTTTGTTGCTCGGTCCCATAGGGATATCTGGCTAGTGGATCATAAGATTGGTTTAACTTCCAAAAACAGCCAATGGTAATACAGGCACAAAGCACCAACATGAGAATACGTGCAAATAAAACATTGTTTTCCACAAAAACACCTCTCGGATATTATAGCATATCTTTTTGGTGACATCGGTCATATAAAGATTGGGCTACCTCTTTTGGCAAAAGGCTCTCTAATTCTTCAATCGAAGCACTGCGAATCCGTTTCATACTCTTAAAGTGATTTAAAAGCTTTTTCTTCCGACTTGGACCAATGCCTTCAATATCATCCAACATCGATTTCGTCATGCCTTTATCCCGTAATTTCCTATGGTAGCTAATCGCAAAACGATGCACTTCATCTTGTATCCGGGTTAATAAAAAGAATAAACTCGATTCTCTTTCCAAAGGAATCTCTTCAAAGACATCATTCATTAAAGCACGCGTGGTATGTTTGTCATCTTTGACCAAACCTACAATGCGTAAATCCAGTTCCAACATCTCACGAATCTCTTTGGCTGCAGCAATCTGTTGCGCACCACCATCGACAATCAATAAATCGGGCATCGATTTACCTTCTTTTAATAAGCGGAAATACCGCCGGTATAGGACTTCTTTCATACTATCGATATCCGAACGATAGCCATCTAACTTATAGTGACGATACGAGCTTTTATCTGGTTTTCCATCTTTAAAGACAACCAAGCCACTGACATTATAAGATCCTGAAATATGCGAGTTATCAAAACACTCAATGCGATGAATCGGGGCATGAAAGATACGTTCTAACATTTGATTGGCTAAATCCAGATCTTTCTCTTTCCGGAAAACCATTTCAAATTTCTGTTCATGGGCCGTTTGGGCATTTTTCATCACTAAATCAACCAATTTCTTTTTATCCCCTCTTTGCGGAATGAAAATCTTGGTCTGTAAGGAATCCTCTAGACCTTCTAAAGGTGTTCCTTCTGGTAAAAGGATCTCCTTGGGAATCAAGTTTTTTTGATAGTACTGCAAGATAAAACTTAAAAAGGCATCCATTGTATCTTCATAAATCGGACTAACGGTAAAGTTTCTTCCTAAGAGTTTACCATCCCGAATAAAGAAACCTTGAATGGAAATATAACCATTGGCTTCATAATAGCCAAAGACATCACGATCTTTCCGGTCTTTAAAATCAATAATCTGTTTGTCTAACACATGATGTACCGCTTCAATCATCTCTTTGATTTCCTGCGCTCTTTCAAAAGCTAACTGTTCGCTGGCTTCCTGCATCTTGGCTTCCAACTCTTTTAAGATCAAAGAGCCATCCCCTTTTAAAAACTGACGGATCTCATTGCGATACTGATCCATCTCTTGGGCATCTACTTCTTGTACACAAGGGGCTAGACACTGGTGCATATGGTAGTAAAGACAAGGCTGCTTCGGAATATGTTTACACTTTCGAATCGGCCAATAAGTATTGATCAAACGCACAATTTCACTAGCTGCTGTACTACTGGGATAGGGTCCAAAATACTCATCTTTTTGATTCGTCACAGAACGAGTTTTTCGCACCGCAAAGTTTTTATCATGAGTCATCACAATATACGGATAACTGGAATCATCCATCAACATGATATTGTAAGGTGGCCGATGTTTTTTAATCAGATTGATCTCTAATAAGAAAGATTCTTTTTCGGATTGGGTTTCAATAAATTCAAAATCGGCAATATGGGAAACCAAGCGTGCTGTTTTTCCATTGTGGGTTCCATGAAAATAACTACGCACGCGATTTTTTAATACTTTGGCTTTTCCGACATAGAGAATCTCCTGGTTTTCATCTTTCATGATGTAACAACCAGGCGAATCCGGTAATAAAGCCAGTTTATCTTGTAAATGTTTCGAGATCATAAGCTACTTTAATAGGACAATCGTTGCCCCTAGTCCTCCATCCGAAGGTCCCCCACTCATCTTACTTTTGACATTCGGATGTTTATCTAAGTATTGCCAAATGGCAGAACGCAGTTTACCCGTTCCCATACCATGAATGATCCTTACTTGTTTTAAACGATGGGCTACGGCTTGATCTAAGAAGTGGTCAACGGCATCTAAACCTTCTTCTACGCGCATACCAATCACATTGATTTCCGTAGGGACTTTTTTAAAGACTTTATCGGCCGTATGTTGTTTAATCGTTGGCAAAGGTACATTCGGCCGTTTGATTTTAGTCAAACGATTCGTTTTGATTTTCATCTTCATTCCATTGCTTAAAATCGTTGCTTCTTTTTTACGTAACTCCACGATTTCTCCATGACTGTTTACATCTTTACTTTGCACATAATCGCCTACTTTTAAAGGTTCGGCTTTTTGACTGACCGGTGCACTTGGATTCATCGTATTTAAACTATGTAAGAGTTCCGTCTGTTTATGTACTGGACCGCTTTTCTCTTGGCGTAACGAACGAATAATGGCTTTCGCTTCAGCTTGTTTCTCATCCAACATGGCTTGCAGCTGTTCACGGTATTCTTCCTCTAACTTAGCCTTTTTCTTATCCATCTTTTCACGATCAGCTTCGGCTTGTCTTTGCAGGTCATGGGCATTGGCAATCAGTTGATTAAACTTTTCTTTTTCTTGCCGTACTTCATTTTGCATCTTTTCCAGTTTTTCTAACTGTAAGTCTACATCTTTGGTGTTTTGGGCTTTGATGGCTTCGGCTTTCTCTAAAATAGCCGGATTTAAATGATATTGCGCCGCAATATAAAAGGCATACGAAGAACCCGATACCCCTTCAATATACCGGTAGGTTGGCTTTAAAGTTTCGCGGTCAAATTCAACACTGGAAACCAAAACATTCGGATGGGTCTTCCCAAAGGATTTCACTTGGTTAAAGTGAGTACTGGTAACAATCGTGCAACCTTTTTGTATCAAGGCTTCTAAAATCGCAATAGCTAAACTTTCTCCTTCACTTGGATCGGTTCCATTCCCCAACTCATCAACTAAGATAAATGAGTTAGACGTACTTAATGAAGTAATGCGGGCAATCTTGGAAATATGGCTGGAGAAAGTAGATAGATTATTTTCAATAGATTGTTGATCTCCAATATCAAAGTAGAAAGAATCATAATATGGTACATGAGCACTATGACACAGTACCGGAAAACCGGCATGAGCTAAAACCATAAATAAACCAATGGTCTTTAAGGTTACACTCTTTCCACCCATATTTGGTCCCGATATCATAAGACACGCTTGTTTAGCCGAGCAACGATAGGTATTGGCAACCACCTTCTTAGCATCAATTAACGGATGGCAGGCATGTTCAAAACTAAAGGCATGATCTTTGGTCTGAAGTAAAGGAATACAACCATCTTTTTTATATGCCCAACAACCCTTGGCATAGGCTACATCCAATTGAGTCATTGAATCTAAATTGGATAAAAGAGCCGTGGTATTTTTTGCGACTTGTTTGGTACATTCTTTGACAATGCGTTGTTTTTCACTTTCGATATCCGAAAGTAAAGATTGAATCGCATTATTGGCTTCGACAAAGGCCGAAGGTTCAATATAGTAAGCCAAGCCACTTTGGCTCTGTCCATGCACCATGCCACCAAAGGCATGCTTATCTTGAGCCCGAACTAATACACACAAACGACCTTGAATCGTTGTTGTCATATTTTCCATCAACTGAGAATTATGTTTTTTCAGAAAGATTTTAGCTCTTTGATTTAAACTAGAGCGTGCTTGCAGCAATTCTTTATGAGCCTGTTTTAAAAAAGGAGAAGCATTATCTTTTACATTTCCGGATAAATCAATCTTTTCTTCAATAAAGCGCACTAAAGAACCACAAAAATCCATACTCTGGGCAATTTCTTTCATGGACTGGGCTTCCGTTTTATCCAGGGTTTGTGCAACATTGCGACAGGCATGCAGAAATAAGACAATCGCATAGAGCTCTTGTCCATTTAAGGTCATCTGTTTGGTCGCTTTTTGTAAGGAGAGAGAAATATCACTGACGCCGGCAAAGTTTAATAAACTACCTTGGCGTTCTAACTCCATCGCTTCTTTTGATAGTTTTAACAACCTTTGAATTTCAATCAAATTCTTTAAAGGCAAGGCTTCTTGAATAGCTTGTTTGGAACAAGAAAAAGAAGCAAAACTGGCAATTTGCTTCAAGACTTTATCATAATCAATTGCTTGACTTAATTCGTTATAGAAGGACGAATCTTTGTATTCCATAATAATTTCACTTCCTCTTGGAGAACATTTTTCCCTTTTAAGACCATACTTTGTGCTTCATAGGCTTTACCATTTTCGACAAAAGGTAATTCGACAAAGGCAAACCAGCATTGTAAAACGACACATACTTCAAGCAGGCCAATACATAAACCACCTAAATGATTGATAAAAGATAAAGGCCCATGCTTCTTCTTTTTATCGATAAAAAGAATATGCCGAAAGATGGATAAAAGTATGCGGCAGCCAATAAAACATAGAAAGAACCATGCCAGCTGATTCAAAGCACTCGTAAAATAACGACTATGAACTAAAGTAGTCATTTGCGCAAAATGATCATACGATAACCAGGCAACAATAAAAGATGCCACAAAGGCTACGATCCCAAAGATCTGCGCAAACAATCCCTTACGATAGGCATGGATGCATATAAGTAACGATACCACAAAGAAAATGGCATCGTATAAGATAAAATAATTGGTCTGTAAGTTCATCGGGTAAATCTTAACATAATTTTGTGGGAATGAAAAATGTGTTACACTAGGGCTATGACAACACTCACAAAAACCTTAAGTAAAGAAGAAATACAGGCTTTAAAGACCCGCTGTAAAGGTCAGATTCTCAGCGAAAAAAAGCCAGAGTATACCTACTATCAAATCAAAACCAGGGAATGTACCATTACGGCTTATACCTCGGGTAAAGTAGTCTTTCAAGGCAAGGACCTTTCCTGGTTAGAACCGGAAAAGCCCATTGTAAAGAGTACCTATCCCCAAGCTGGTAGTGATGAAGTAGGGACCGGCGATTATTTTGGTCCGGTTGTGGTCAGTGCGACTATTGTTACAGAAGATGTTGTTCCTACGCTACAAAAGTTAGGAATTCAAGATTCCAAACAAATTAACGATGAGAAAATTCAAGAACTGGCCCCCAAAATCAAGGAGCTTTGTCCCCATACGATTTTGATTGTTACGCCATTCAAATATAATCAAATCCATTTGAATCATAATATGGTGGATATCAAATGTTTACTGCATAACCAGGCCTATATCAATTTGGTTCATAAAGGCTATACTCTGCCTGAGTTTAAAATCATTGACCAGTTTGTCCAAAAGAAAAGTTACTATCACTACTTACAAACAAGTCCCGAAGTAATTCAAGATATTCATTTTGAAACCAAAGCCGAGAATAAATACTTATCGGTTGCCTGTGGCAGCATTTTGGCAAGAAATGCTTTTTTAGAAACCTGGGATGCGATGGAGAGTAAATACCAGTTTCACTTTGAAAAAGGTGCTGGTAAAAAAGTCGACGTATGCGCCCAAAGCTTTATTGATCAATTTGGTTTTTCGGCTTTAGAAAAGGTGGCCAAAATACATTTTGCGAATACAAAAAAACTAAGCTATTAACGGCTTAGTTTTTTTCGGTATGTACTTCAATTTTGGTTTGATAAGTCAATTGAACCAGTTCTACACCGGCATCGCGAAACATCTTCTTGCTGGCGATATTGCCTTCGGTTCCATTGTATTTATCACTTTCATAAACAACGCAAGTAATTCCCGATTGAATAATAGCTTTGGCACATTCATTACAAGGAAATAAAGAAACATAGATCGTACAGTTCTTTAAGTCTTGAATGCTGTTTAAGATGGCATTTAATTCGGCATGGACAACGTAGGGATATTTGGTTTCTAAAAAATCCCCTTTGCGATCCCAGGGAAAATCATCGTCATTACAGCCCTTGGGAAAGCCATTGTAGCCAAGACCTACAACCCGCTTTTCGGGATTAACGATACATGCCCCAACTTGGGTATTGGGATCTTTACTACGTAAGGCACTTAAGTGGGCCATACTCATAAAGTATTCATCCCAACTTAAAACATTTTTTCGTTTCATAGATTATCCCTTTCTAGATCTTCTAAAATGCTTTTAAAAGTTGGATCTAAAGGTGCTTCAAAATGCATCTTTTCTTTTGTCGTTGGATGGATAAATTCCAAGGTACATGCATGCAATAACTGTCCATTGGCTTCAATGGTTTTTCTTGGTCCATATTTTGGATCCCCGGCAATCGGATGATCGATATAAGCCATATGCACACGAATTTGATGAGTTCTTCCCGTTTCCAATTGACAGCGGATATAGGCAAAATCTTTAAAGTTTTCAATGACTTGGAAATGGGTAATGGCTTCTTTGGAATTCTTTGCGGTAACGGCCATCTTTTGGCGGTCTTTTTCATCGCGTCCAATTGGTGCATTGATAGTTCCATAGGTATGCGAGAACGGATGATGCACAATCGCAAGATATTCCCGATGACAAGTCTTATCCGCTAATTGTTCACTTAAAGCTAAATGGGCAGCATCGTTTTTGGCAACGACTAAAAGCCCTGAGGTATCTTTATCAATACGATGCACAATACCGGGTCGCATAATGCCATTGATGCCACTTAGATCTTTGCAGTGAGATAAAAGCGCATTGACTAAGGTACCATGTAGATGCCCCGGTGCAGGATGAACAACCATCCCTTTGGCTTTATTAATAACTAAGACATCTTGGTCTTCATAAATTATATCTAAAGGTAGATCTTCGGCTTGGATTTCTAAAGATTCCAATTCTGGAATTTCAATCTCTACCTGATCGCCTTCTTTTAAAATATAACTGGCTTTTTCGCTTTTTTGATTGACCAAGATCTTCTTTTGGTCTAAGAGATCTTTAACCCGTTTTCGCGAAAAGTCTAATTCTTTAGAAATGGCTTTATCTAAACGTGTGGAAGCCAGGGACGAATCTATTGTAATTTGTTTTGTTTCCATTTTCTCTTCTCCTTAAAATCATCTATCCATAAAATCAGCAGGATAGAAAAAAAGCCCATCGTGATGCATACATCCGCAACATTAAAGACAGGAAAACTTTGTCCAAAGATACGGAAACTAAAAAAATCACGTACATAGCCAAAACGTAGACGATCGATCCAATTGCCTAAAGCGCCCGCAAAGACAAAACTCAAAGCACTTTGGATACGACGATCTTCGGTGGTACAAAAATAATAAACGATAACGGCACAGGCAATGAGGGTAATAAGGCTAAAAAAGACAACGCCATAGCCCTCCATAATAGAAAAACCAGCACCGATATTTTGAATATAGGTCAAATCAAAAAAATGTGGAATCAATTCAATTTTTCCATATAAAGGAATCGCTTGTACAACGGCCCACTTGGTTGTCTGATCGAGGGCAAGACTAGCGATGATAATTAAAATTGCTAATAAAATACTACTTTTTCTTACTTTCATAATTCCCCTTTTAGAACATCTTGTTATGGCGGTGCAAGACTAACATCTTAATAAACAACCATAACCCCATCAACAAGGCCAACATAAATCCTACAAAACCAATGGCAGGAATCCCCAAAATTTTTGGTGACATATTGGTCAGGCAAAGTAAACTTGAGCCAAGTAAAATAGCCGAAATCAAAATACAGATAATCATTCGATTGACCATCCGATCGAGTTTGGCAATGGGTTGATCACTGCCCATTAAATTTAAATTCATCTTCACTTGGCCACGTTGGACAAGTTTTAATAAATCGCTGGTTTGAACGGGTACATCTAAAATTCGATTGTACGATTCAAAGGAACGGCGAATCACTTTCTTCACTTGAGTATGTAAGTGCAATTGCTCCATCGTTGCCTTATGGCTGGTCGCAATTTCCAAAATATTCGTTGATGGATCCAAATGTAAGAGCGTTGCTTCCATAACGGTTAAAGAACGTGCTAACATCGAAACCCCTTTTGGCAATTGAATTCGATACGCATGACAAATGGAAAAAACATCTTGCAGCATTTGCGCTACATCAATTTCTCCAAAAGGCATATCTAGATACGTGGCCATAAACTGTTCCATCTCACCGGTAAACTTCGTATAGTCGATTTCTTGTTTCGGCTTTCCTAAGGCAAGAATGGAATCAACAACGGTCATAGTATCTCTTAAAGCAATCCCCCGTACCGCTTTTTTCATGATTTCACGTTCATGGACATTTAGTGTTCCCATCATACCAAAATCAATCCAGACAATTTTATCATCGCGAACTCGGATATTACCCGAATGCGGGTCGGCATGGAAAAAGCCATTTTCAATGATCTGTGAAATATAATTACAAGCTAAATCATGGGCAATTTTTGAAGGATCATAGCCATGGGATTCCAATAGATCCAATTGATTCACATCCAGCCCATCGACATATTCCATAACTAAGACATATTTCGAAGTATACTCGTCATAGATTAATGGTGCATCTACGGTTTTATCATCTTTATAGGTTTCTTTAAAGCGTTTGGCAAAACGCGCTTCAATGGTAAAATCCATTTCTTCCTGGCTGGTTGCCCAGAATTCATCTAAGACCATATCCAAATCAACGACGGAACTAATGATATCCGACAAATTTAAAAACTTTGCGGCATTACGAACTAAGCGAATATCTCGCTTCATTGTTTCGTAGATGTTTGGTCTTTGTACCTTCACAACAACTTCTTGTCCGGTATTTAATGTAGCTCGATGCACTTGCGCAATCGAAGCAGAACCAAGGGGTGTCGTATCAAAGTTCACAAAGATGGAACGCCAGTTGTCCCCAAAGGCTTGAACTAAAACCGATTCAACTTCCTCAAAAGGCATTGGTTTGACACTACTGCGTAATTTTTCCAGTTCAACGGTATAACGTTGTGAGAACATATCTTGTCGGGTTGACATGATTTGTCCGATTTTGACAAAAGTTGGACCGAGGTCTTCTAAGATTTCACGGAACTTAACAGGGTCCATTCCCTTTTGAATTTTATGTTTTTTTAATATAGATAAGATCTCGATAAAACGAGCTCCACTTGCTTGCGAATTTGCCATCCTTTTCACCTAGGGGTATTTTAACACAGACTCGACAAAAAGAAAAAAATCCCCTTTATAGAAAAGAGGAAACATTTTTCTAATACTATTTGCGAAAAAACTCGAGCTTTTTAACTATGTAGCTGAGCAAGAAATTCCAAATACACATGATATAAATATTTCTCGTTTTTAATAAGTTTTCTGATGTTTTACCATTGTAACTTGTTAAAATTCAAGATTTCTAATAAGTTGTGAGCATATTTACACCCTTATCTATCCAAATTCCGCAATATTTGAAAAGAAAAACCCCTCTTAGGAGGGGGTATCGTTAATCCGTAAATTTATCGTAGAACTGCATACTCTCTAGAACCGAAGTATCTTCGATTGGATTATCATCCAAACGTAAAGCTTCCAATAGCTCTAAATCTTTTAAAGGTGAAACATCAGTAATATAGTTGGCCTTTAATGTTAAAGAACATAAGAACTTTAAATGCGATAATGGTTTTAAATCATGAATCGCATTATGATCTAGACGAAGATACGAAATGTATTTCAATTTGCTTAAAGGTGTTAAATCTTCGATGACATTATTATACAAATCGACATTACATAAGTTCTCTAAGTTAGATAATACCGAAATATCTTTGACATCGTTATCTTCCAAAGATAAGATGGACAACTGTTTCATCTGATTTAAACAAGAAATGTCCTTGACATGGTTTCTGGCAATGTTTAAATCCACCATATTTTTACAATTCTTTAAGACATTCATATCCGTGATATGGTTGGTATAAAGATCTAAGTGAATCAATTCTTTGGCATCTTTTAAGAAATCAATGTTTTCAATCTGACAGAAACGAGCACTAAAAGCGGTTAAATGTTTTACATTCGTAAATTTATTTAAACCTTTGACTTCGTTCTTACTGATATTCAAACGACGCAAGTTTGCCAAATTGTTTAATAAAGACATATCCGTAAATCCACTTTGTTCCATATAGAGTTCTTCCAAATTCTTTAAATCTTTTAAGAACGCAAAAGAATCGGGATGATTTTGGGAAATATCCAAAATACGTAAATGCACAAATTGCTTCAATATACTGTAATCTTTAATATATGGACAATTAGAAATATTTAACTTCTTTAATTCGGTCATTGAAAGAAGTGGACTCAAGTCATCCATTAAGTTTGTTGAAAGATCCAATTCTTCTACCGAAGATAGATACGTTAAATCTTCGACATTAAACAAACGCATGCGCGCCATCTTCAATTTCTTCAATTGTTTTAACGTACCTAAAATTGCAAAACTATATTGCACATTTTCGGAATTGATACTAACTTCTTCCAATTTCTTACAATGCTCCAAGTATTCAATACTGTCAATCTTGGAATTTTCCATATTCAAATACTTCAAGTCAATCATTGCAGCAATACTGGAAACATCCATCGTATATAAATTATTACGGGAAATATCCAAGTGCTTTAACTGACGATAGCCATGTAATGCCTGAATATCGCGTAACTGGTTAATACTAACATCCAAATACTCTAAGTTTCGTAAATCACGAATTGGATCTAGCGTTTCCAATTTATTATTGGATGCATTTAATCTTTCCAAGTTTTCGGCATATTCCAAACCATCTAAACATTCTATTTCTTTACCAGGTACTTGTAAATTAATCAACTCTTTCATTTTATCGGGAGTGATTTCGTCTTCTTTAACACGTAATGCTTGTGCAACTGCTGTACGCAAAGCCTCATCTTTAATAAGCATGATAAGACCTCCTTTTTATAAGCCTATTATATAAAAATCTTGTCCGAAGTACCATAATAACCTGTTTTTTTACAAAAGCTTTAAAAATTTTCGTCAACAAAAAAGGTCACATGCTAAAAAAAGGACTATACTAAAAGTATGAACAAATATGAAACAGTGAAAGACTATGTATATAGTCAATACGCAAAAATTAATTTAGAAAGTCTTCGTATCGAAGCAATCAGCCATACTTCACAAGTAGATCTTTGTATCACCCAATTGGCTATGGCTAGAGACATCGATATCGAAACGGCTAAAATCTGTGCCCTCCTTCACGACTTTGCCCAATTCACCAAAAATTGCAGTCATGCCGAACATGCCCGCATTGGTAGCATTGTCGCTTCTAAATACTTAGAAGAAACAGGTTTATTCACCCAGGAAGAAATGGATCATATTGCTTATGCGATTGGCCAACATTCCCATAAAGAAGCCTATAATGATCCACCGCTTTGCGAATGTTTAAAAGATGCCGACTTGATGGCGCGTTTCTTTGTTGATCCAAAGATGGAATTATCCGGCACAAAAAAACAGCGCTTGCTGGATGCGTGCGCTGATTTAGCTCGTTAGAACTTTTGATAATACAGCTTGATATCAAGCTGTTTTTTTATGTCATTGAAGGCTTGGATAAATCGATGTTTATCAAACACGATCCAATCGATATAGCAATAGCTTTTGCCAATTGCCCCACCGATGACTTTTGCCGCATGGATCTTGGTCATCTCTTTATCAAGTTTCTTGGAAAGCTCTTGACGGAACAAGGCATCTTCTTTGTTGTTATAAAGATTCATGAAGTACATATACCCAAATTCCCCATCTTTTACCAACAAATCCGAAAGCACATCTTGTTTCTGTTCAATGGTTTCTTCCACAAGTAAGGGATGGGTAGTAAAGATCATCTTCATATCTTTTCTTAGGGAATCATCCGCAAATTCCTTATATGGTTGATACATCGAATAAATTTCGGTTGGATGATTATAGGTATGCCAATTGTGCTTTTCTACGGTTTCCATAATCGTTTCATAAAAATCAATCAGGTTACAAAACTTCATTGTTTCATCCGGTGTATCTAAACAATCCACACTCGATAAATACGCTTCATAAGCACATTGACCAAGGGCTAACTCAATCAAGTACATACTCATTTCTTTTTTTCGTTCATCGTTGCCAATTTGTGAATAGCCTGGGCAATACAATTTACAATCAATGGTTTGATTCTTTTGATCTACGGTATAAAAAACCGTAAAATCGTTTAAATAATAATCATCTTCTTTAATCTTCAAATCTGCTTGAATTGCTTTTTGAGACATCGGTGGAAGACAAGAATTGATGATCCAGTTCTTTTGAATCGATTGGGGAGCCAATTGGGCACAATACCAGGCTAAGTATTGACTGGTTTTATTTGGCCCCGTATCAAACGTCATTTCAAAAGCATCATAGGTAAATTCACAAAAGAAGTGACTCCCACAGATCTGATTGATCTTTTCATCGTATTTTTCCATCATCGCAAATGCTTGATCTTGGTCTTCTACCAAATTATGACGTAAAGTGGCATCCTTTTCTTCAAATTCTTTCCAAAAAGCTAATACATTGGTATAAACACTCATATTTGATCTCCTTAAAAAAGGCTTCGCAATGCGAAGTCTTTAACCAATCGAATCGGTCATATCTAATTTCAATAATTGATTTAATTCCACCGCATATTCCATTGGTAATTCACGCGTAAATGGTTCCAAGAATCCCATAACGATCATTTCAGTTGCTTGTTTTTCGGATAAACCACGGGACATTAAATAGAACAATTGTTCTTCATTAATATTGGAAACCGTTGCTTCGTGTTCAATTTGGGAAGTTTCATTGCTTAAAATATTCAATGGAATCGTATCACTGCGTGATTCTTTATCCAAAATCAGAGTATCACATTCCACTTTACACTTGGAATAATCTGCATTTTTATTCATACGAACCCAACCACGGAAGTTGACTTCCCCACCATTTCTGGCTACGGATTTAGAAATCATCGTACCTTTGGTATGAGGTGCTAAGTGAATCATCTTACTACCCGTATCTTGTTTTTGATTCTTTGAACCAACCGCAATAGAGATGGTTGTTCCTTTGGCATATGGTTCAGCTAGAACGGTACATGGATACTTCATATTAATATGACTACCGACGTTTCCATCAACCCATTCCATATGGCCATTTTCTAAAACTTTTGCTCGTTGGGTAACTAAGTTCAGAATGTTGCTGGACCAGTTTTGAATCGTCGAATAACGACAATGCGCATTCTTCTTCACAAAGATTTCTACAACGGCAGCATGCAGTGAATCTTTCGAATAGACTGGTGCTGTACATCCTTCCACATAGTTGATATCGGCACCTTCGTCGACAATAATCAACGTCCGTTCAAATTGTCCCATCTGCATCGTATTAATACGGAAATACGATTGTAATGGTTTTTCTAGATGTACTCCAGGTGGTACATAAATAAAGACACCTCCGGACCAAACAGCGGTATTCAAAGCAGCGTATTTGTTGTCGGTATACGGAACAACTTTTCCAAAGTATTCTTTGACAAGTTCCGGACAAGTCTTCACAGCCGTATCGGTATCCAAGAAAATAACGCCATTTTCCTGGACTTCTTCTAACATGTTGTGATAGACAACTTCACTTTCATATTGGGTAGAAACCCCTGCCAAATATTTTTGTTCCGCTTCTGGAATACCTAATTTATTAAAGGTATTTCGAATCGTTTCAGGAACTTCCTTCCAGTCGTGTTCTTCCTTTTCGGCTGGCTTAATATAGTAAATATAGTCATCAAAGTTAATTTCACTTAAATCCGGTCCCCAATCGGGATTGGGTTCTTGCGCAAAATAATGATAGGCCTTCAAACGAATGTCTAACATCCATTCCGGTTCATGCTTAGCTGCTGAAATGGTACGTACGACTTCTTCATTAATTCCACGACCGGTATTAAAAACGCTGACATCTTCATCGTGAAAGCCATATTCATAATCGGTAGAAAGGTTAAATTCTTTTTTCTCACTCATGCTTTCGCCTCGCTTTCATCAATGATCTGTTTTAAAGCTTTCCAACCAATTGTGGCACAATTGATTCGGTTGGCTTGTTTTCCTACATTTTTAAAGGCAATCGCTTCTTCTAAAAGGTCTGCATCATAGTCCTTTTCATTGATCATCGCAAAATAATTATCGATAATCTGCTTTGCCTCATCTAAAGATTTACCCTGTACAAGTTCGGTCATGATCGAAGTTGAAGCCGTAGAAATCGTACATGCAACTCCATCAAAACGGATATCTTTAATTTTGCCATCTTCTACATCCGCTTGTACTGTAATATCATCAATACAAGAATCACTATCCATATGTTTAGAAATATAGTTAGAATCTTCGACCAAACTATGATTTCGCGGATATTCATAATGATCCATGATGATCTCGCGCATTAGCTGTGCATCAATTTCCATTTCTTCCATCCTCCTTAAAAGAAGATGTTGACACAATTCTCTAAAGTCGCTGTTTTTAAGTTTTCGACTAAGGTATCAACTTCTTCTAATGTATTGTAAAGGTAAAAACTAGCTCGTACCGTTCCAAATGCATCAATGACATCCGGAAGCAATTTGGCACAATGTTGTCCGGAACGAACCGCAATGCCTTTGGTATTCAAATAACTTGCCACATCCTGGGCAGGAACTAATTTGCCATGATCGGTCACATTAAAGGTACAGATGCCATTTTCGGCATGGGCATTATAGACAATCACATTATCCAACGCTTTGATTCCCTCTAAGAAACGTTGTTTCAATTGCCATTCATGGGCATGAATTTCTTCTTTACCAATTCCCATCAAGTATTCCATCGCAGCACCCATTCCAATGGCCCCTTCAATCGGTTGGGTTCCACTTTCAAACTTTAGAGGGCTGGCTTTTAAACTGACGGTGCCATCTTTATAGAAACGCGCATTGGATTCCCCACCAAAGAAGACAGGTTCTAATGTATCCATCCATTCTTTCTTTCCATAAAAGATGCCAATTCCACTTGGACCACATAATTTATGGCCAGATAAGACAAAGAAGTCGACATCCATATCTTGTACATCAATAGCTAAATGCGGACTGCTTTGCGCACCATCGACAATTAAAATCGTCCCTTGTTCATGACAGAGTTTTGCCATTTCTTTAATAGGTGCTTCAAAACCCAAAACATTGGAAACTTGAGCTACACAGACAACTTTTACCGATGGATTTAAAACTTTCTTAAAGTTCTCAAGGGTAATCTTTCCTTCTTCATCTAAAGGAATATAGCCAAGGTTTAATTTCTTTTCGGCTTTCATCCATGGCAAAATACTGGAAGCATGTTCGGCCTCATCGGTAAGAATCGTATCGCCATCTTTTAGGACTTGATGAATCAACATTAAGGCAATTTCATTTAAGCCTTCAGTTGATCCAGAAGTAAAGGCAACTTGTTCTGCACTTGGAGCATGAATAAATTCAGCCGCAATTTTACGGGCATGTTCAAAGGCTGCATCCACTTGGGCACTCATTTCATAATCCCCACGATGCGCATTGGCTCCTAAATAGGTATAGTAGTTCATTACAGCATTTATAACTACTTGAGGTTTTAACGTAGTAGCTCCATTATCCATATAGATTAATGGGCAATCTGACATTGTCCGTTTTAAGATAGGAAAATCATTTCGAATTTTATTTACATCCATATAAACCTACCTTACTTTCCATTTCAACTTGTAGTTGTTCTTGTGCCTTTTCATCATCAACCATCTGAATAACTGGTAATAAATAACCAACACTTAATAGACCAATGGCTTGTTCTTTGGTCAAACCACGGGATTGTAAATAATACATTTGTTCTTCATCGGGTTGTCCAACTGTTAAGGCATGCGAAGCCTTTACATCGTTTTCATCAATTAATAATAAAGGAATACACTTTGTATAGTGATCTTTTCCTAAGGTTAGAACGCGAGTTGCTTGATGCGAGTGAGCATCAAAGCAGCCTTTGGTGATATTTCCATTGGCAACCATTTCATAATGGCCATGGTCCATGATAACCGCAAAGTTCTTAATTTCCCCATAGGTATGAGGGGCACTGTGGCGAACTTCCATATCACAGATTTTATCTTGATGGGCCATACAGAATTGTCCACTTAAGATTTCATAATTGGCACCAGATTCTTTTAAATCCACAAAGTGCTTCCAATCTAATGGTGCATTTTCCATATCTAAAACACCCATCTTACAAGTAGCATCTTTGTACATTTCCACTTGAACATGTAAATGCGTAGCGGCTTCTTTACAATTATGGATAAACACCGTCACTTGACTGTCTTGTTGGCAGACAAAGTTTAAGTCATAGCTGGCTTGATTTTCTAAACGCACAAAGAGTACCCCTTGCGATTGAGGGGCAAACACAAACGTTTGTGAAGCTTGGGCTGAAATGGTTTCTTTAAATGTTTCTTTCCATACCGTTTCCATACTAAACTCCTTGTTTCACGGCACAAACGCCTAATGAAACAGGTTGTTTTTTCGTTTCTTGTTTAGCGCTAATGCCATATTCTTCTTCAATCCATTCATATCCTTGGGTATCGACGCGTTCAATCAATTCTGGTCCACCGCTTACGACGATTCTTCCATCCACTAAAATATGGGCATGGGTTGGTTTTAAATATTCATAGAAACGCGCATAGTGACTGACGATCAATAAACCCATATTTGATTCTTCCTGGGCTTTTAAAACGGCATCACTAACAATGCGCAAAGCATCTACATCCAATCCACTGTCGATTTCATCTAACATCGCAAAACGTGGTTTCAACATCAACATTTGTACAATTTCGTTACGCTTTTTCTCACCACCTGAGAAACCGTCATTGACAAAACGGTGGGCTAAATCGGATTTCATTTCCAAATTAGAAATGGCACTTTCCATTTGTTTGATGAATTTAAATAAGCTAATTGGTTTTTCTTGGCGGGCATTGATTGCACTACGCAAGAAATCGGAATTGGTTACACCTGAGATTTCAGCTGGATATTGCATTCCTAAGAAAAGTCCAGCTTTACTACGTTGATCAACCGACATCGCAAGAACATCTTGTCCATCTAAGGTAATACTTCCCTGGGTTACCGTATATTTGGGATTTCCCATAATTGCGGCTAATAAGGTACTTTTTCCATTTCCGTTAGGACCCATCAAAGCATGACGTTGTCCTTCTTGAATGGTTAAGTCTAAGCCTTTTAATATCTCTTTATCTTCTACTGAAACATGTAGGTCATGAATAACTAACTCTGCCATATAATATTCCTCTTTTCACCCGGATATCATATCAAAATTTAAAGTAAATCTCAATTAATACACACATTGCATTTTAAAGGAGTATTTCGTATAATTTAGAGGACTTTTTAAGGAGGTTCTTATGGGACAATTACTACGTGATAATTGGTTTGTAGTCATCATTGCCATCGTCATTATTGGATTCATTTCCTATTTCGTATATGACAGCAATAAATACAATGTTTCTTCCAGTAAAGATGGAGATAAAGATGTTGTAATGAGCGTGGATGGTGGATCGGTTACAGCAGATGAATTATACAAAAATATTTCCAAAGATGATGGAGAGCTCCTCTATTATTTATATCGTAATGCGGTCGTTGATCAAACCGTTCAAACAACCGATAAATTAGAAAAGAAAGCAAAGACTTTCCAATCTAATTTGGAAGCTTATGCCAAACAACAAGATGCAAATAATTATCAAACCATCTTAACCCAGGAATTAGCCCAATACGGTTTTTCCAGCTATGATGATTTGAAACAATATTGTCTATTAAGTGTCAAAGAAGCCAAAATGAATGAGACCTATGTCGACAAACATTTTGATTCCTTAATCACGAATTTAGAAGCAAAGAAACCAAGAACGATTTCAATTATTTCTATATCGGTCAAAGATGCAAATAATTTAACCGAAGATGAACAAAAGAAAAAAGATGATATCGATGCAAGTCTTGGTAAACAAAGCTTTGCGAAAACCGCAACGGCTTTTTCCGATGATAGTACGGCAAGTGATAAAGGCTTCTATGGATATGTAGATGCCGATGATGCCGAAAGCTCAAACAGCACCTTAAGTGCCGATGTTATTAATGCCGCTCTTAAACTCGATAAAGGACAAACTTCAGACTGGGTTAGCGCAAGCGATTCCAGCGGAAACAACAAATTGTACAAAGTGTATGTCAATGAAACTGACGTACATAAATTACACAAGTCTAAAAACAGCAGTGTAACTGATTCTTTATTAAATGCGATCTTACATAATAACGATGGTCTAGAAGGTAAGATCCTTAAGACCAACGCGAAGAAGTTAAAAGTAAAATTCAACGATAAAGAAACGAAAGCGAAAATTGATAACTATATCAAAAATGGAAACAACGAAGGAGATGAGAACAATGAAGAAAATTAGTATTCTCCTTTTAAGTAGTGCTCTCTTATTAAGTGGATGTTCGGGTCATACCACTTTGATTTCAAACGGTGACAAGAAACTTATGACAATTGGTGATACATCTTATACCAATCAAGATGTATATTCCCTTTTAAAATCATCTAAGGGTGCTTCCGAAGCCATTTCAGAAATTCAATCTGTCATCTATGACAAAGAAGTCAAACAGACTAAAGCTCTAAAAGAAGAAGCAGATAAACAATACGAAAGTTATAAGAACAGCAGCGAACAATTTGAAAAAAGTTTAAAAGCAGAAGGTTATACCAAGAAGACATATATCAAGCAATATATCATGCCTTCTCTACAAGCAGAAAAGCTATTAGATAAATACTTTGATGCGAATAAGAAAGCGATCAAGAAGGAATACAAACCTTGTATGGCCGTTGTCTTACAAACGGATGATAAGAAAACCGCTAAAAAAGCTTTAAAAGCTTTAAAGAGCGGTACAAGTGAAAGCGAAGTATTTAGCCAATATGCCAGCAGCAATGCGAACTTCTCAGATAGCGATACTTTGATTACGACAAAATCTACGGGTGTTCCTACCCGCTTAGTCAATACTCTAGCCAAACAAAAGAAAACTGGTTTGGTAGATGAGATATTTGAAAGTGATGACGATGATTCCAGTCAATGTTTCATCGCGATTCTAAAAACAAACAAATACAAAGATGTAAAGAGTTCTTTAAAAGATAACTTATCAAGCGATAGTGATTTAGCTACCGAATGTATGCAGTATTATTTAAAGAAATACAACTTTGAAATTCATGATCAAACCATCTTTGATTATATGCGCAACAACAATCCGGAATTCTTAGTCAACCATCCGGAACTTCAAAAAAATTCAGACAAGTAAAAAGGCGTGATTCACGCCTTTTTCTTATGAACAGTTTCGTTTAATTTACTTTCTAAAACGGAACGAAATTGAAATTCTTCCATATCCTGTAAACCAATGTAATACAGTTTATCAAGGTCTTCCTGATTGAAGAGATAGAAATGCTTGCTGTCGACAAGACCCTCAGGCCATAGTACAGCCGCATAATCATATATGTCGTTTGAACCTATTTGATTCTGAAGACGTCCCACAATCATTAATCGTTTTGATCCATTCTTTAAAGTAATGACTGAGCCTAATGGTAAATACTCTTTCATACACCCTCCTTTAATACTCTACTTTCACTTTAAAACCCAGGCCAGCAATAAAGCCAAGCTTGCTGCCAAATTCCCATTCCTTTGCACTATGATGATACGTTAAATTTGCCTCTGCACTACCTATCGAACCCGAACCAGTCAGGGATACTTTTGCCCCAAAGAAGTTAAATGATGCTTCGACTTCCCCTTTTAAGGCACTGGCACCAACCCCGATATCTAAGGTTTGTTCATGGCTGGATAAAACTGTCTTGCATTTCGCATAAGCCGTTCCAACCGTTCCACGGGCAACTGCTTTTCCATAGATTTGACTATTTCCTAAACGGGCCCCGATAGTCCCACTTAATAAAGAAAGCGACGCTTCAGCTTTTATGGCCGCTTGGGGATCCAACTTTTGATCTTTATAGAGAGAAAATTTAGTTTCTCCACGTGCTTTAAACTTTCCTACATCTGCATCGAGATACGCACTTGCCAAACGGTTGGCATGGGATAAACGACACTGGCGATAGGCGGCATTAATAGAAATAACCCCATTGGCTACCGTGCCCTCTTTCTTGATTAGATTTGAGACATTTGGTTTCATCCAAGAGGAAACATTCGAATAACCTGGTTTAAATATTCCATCGCGCATTTTCTGCTCTTGGATTTCCACAAGATTACTGCTGTTTAGAAAATAATTAGAAAGCGCATATAAACGACTTTGAATCGTTCCCTGGCGATAGAGGGTTTCTCTTTTTTTCAACGCTGGATTCATTTGGCTATAGCGAGCTAATTGATAGGCAATGTCGCGGTAGGTATTGGTATCAATTTTCATTGCGAGCTAAATCGTTTAATTGAATTTGGGCAAGCTGAATGGTCTTATCAATGCTGGCTATCAAACTATTCGCTTCACTCGCATTCATAGCCGTACTGGGTATTTGGCTTTTCAGTGAGGAAAGATATTGAATCAGACCTTGATAATAGGTCATCGGATTCATCGTAAACCATTACTTAATAACTGTTCATTTTCCTGATAAGATACTGCGGTTTGATTTAAATACATCGCATATTCCTCTAAAGCTTGTACATACGAATCAAACACAGGTCGTAACGATTGAAATTGCGATAGTAAAGATTGTGAAGCTGGTGAATCCCAAACAGAGCTCATCTGGGACATACGTTGATTCACTTCTTGAAAGATCGTCTGTACTTCATGCTCTAAGCTTTTCATCTGTTGACTGTAAGATAAAACATCTTCACTAGAAATAATTAATCCGTACATATTTTCTCCTTAAGCTAAACGACTAGCTGCCATCGTTCGTTCTGCTTGTAGTTGTTCATATTGGGCAGCACAAGATTGTAAGTAATTGCCATATTGTTCGACAAGGGTCGTCATACGTTTTAACTGTGGTTGAAACGCATCTAATTGACGAATAAAAGCTTCGTTATCTTTTCCTTTCCAAATGGCTTCTAATTGATGCATCGTTGTATAGATTTTTTGGACTACTGCATCATATTCATTCGCTTTTTGTTTCAAATACGATGCGCTTTGGCGCACATCTTCCATACTTACTGTTATTTTCATTTTTCCTCCCATTCGAGTAGGACAAAAGAATCTCCACTCACTACTCCATTTTCTTTCCATGTTTTTTCATTGTGTAAAATTCCCTGGAGATCTAGAGAATATAAAAGATATTGTTCAGTGGAATCTAAATTCCATGTTTGTACAATTGCTGCAAGAAAGCCATCCACGATTGTTTCATCATCAATAAGAATGGAATGACTCTTTGAAGCATCAAATAAACGTATTGAAATGCGCATCTCAGACATAATTTCCCTCAACCATTGTTTGATTGGTCCAATAGACAAATTGACCATTTTGGGTATATGGACATTTTCGTTTGATCAAGTACGTATAGTCCGCTAAACCAAGTCCTACCCAGAGAATGTCATAATCGTACTGATTGGCTTGATATAAAGCACTAGTCTGTATGTGATTCAATGACTCAGGTAAGGGACAAATGGTAATATCGGCCAATTGCGAAAAGTCATATTCCACATCCAATAAAGGATTGATAGTTAACCATTGCTGGAGAAGCTTCTCAATCCAAGCACCGCAAGACTTTTGTACATAGAGAATCAAAAGCGGATTCTCCCTTTTCCATTCCACACGCTCTTGGGCATCAACGCTGCGTCCTAACACAAACGCTTCCGCTTTTTTATGCGAAACTTTTCGCTTTAGTGGTTTTCGCTTTGGAATATAGAAAGTCAATAAATCAGCTTTGCACTGAAATAAACCATATTGGGGCTTATCGATTTTTGGGATTTTCATTTGATTAAAGAAGGTTCGTACTTGATCCAAGTCATTCCATGCCAAAGCCAAAAAACAATCCGCAAGCGTATGGATATTTAACCAAGGCTGAGAAATAAAATAGAGAATGCGCATGCGTGGATTGCGATAGGGTTTGTACAAATCTTTAGAAGGTGTAAAGACAAACAAGGTACCTTCTTCTTGGCCAATTTCCGAAAACGCATCGATCCTTGCATCGACATACATATCAAAACTGGAATCTCCCATACATAAGAGGACCTCATTTTTAAAATACGCCATACAACTATGAACAAATACTTCCAAATCGTTTTGATTTTCCCAATAGATAAAAGCGACTTTGCCTTTTTCCAGCGTAAATTCACATTGTTTTTGATGCTGGGGATCATCTACAATCAGCAATTGATCCACCTTAGTTGTTTCATCTAGACTTGGCTGCAAGACCCAATGTCTTTTTGCGTGTTGTTGGCCAATCCAAGCCGAACAAACTTCTAAAAGATTCTTTTGGGGAACCTTATGTGCAAAGATTATCTGGTCGTTATCATCTAATTCATAGACATCCGGATGGGCTTTATCTAAGAGTTTCTCTTGTAACCAAAAGCCCTGTCCTTCTTGCCAGCTCTGATTGTTGTGCAGGATAAAAGCACCAACTTGTTTTAAATGTGCGGCTCTAGGATCATGAATTACTTCCTTGCTGTCAGCTTCACTGTTCACTTTTAGACAAACTTGAAAGTTCGAATTCGCCCAAATTTGTTCATCAATAACACCAAGCGGTTTTTGCGTAGATATTAATAAATGAATCCCTAAGGATCGTCCGATGCGTGCCATTTCTTTAACCCGCATCGCACAATCTGGAAATTGACTCTTAAATTCCGCATATTCATCAAAGATCACAAAAAGATGTGAAATTGCCTTTGTATGTACGGCATTGTACGCATCTATATGGGCAATGTGACTTGGAGCTTCTTTAAGAAAGTTCTGCAACTTTTCCTGACGGCTTAACAGTTCTGCTTCCATACTGCGCATCCATCGTTCAATGGATTGGCGGTCTAAATTTGTAACCATCCCGGCACAATGAGGAAATGCATAAAAAGCTTGACCAAATGCACCACCTTTAAAATCTACTAAAAGGTATTGGAAACGCTCTGGACTATTTCGTAAGATCAAATGCATTAGAACACTTGTGAGCCATTCCGATTTACCGGAACCAGTCATACCGGCAATAATGCCATGCGGCCCTTGTTTTCCATCATGAAAATCTAAATGGATTAAATGATTCTTCTCATCCCAGCCAATTGGAACCTTTAAAGTACATGTATTGGTATCCCAGGGCTTGAAAGGCGTACAAACCAAAAAGTCAGGGTGCACACTCGCTTGGGTATGTTCTAAAAGACTGCGAAAGTCAACTGTCGTTTGAGAAAATTTTGCATTTTGGGCATCTATCCAGGTACAAGGCTTCGACCAGGGATTGATGGCTAAAGTAGAAAAGATCGTATAAGAATATTTTCGATCCAGATTTTTTTCCAGTCTTTCCCACTCTTCTTTACTACATGCTAATAGTCTTTGATTGCCTATCTGACAATACGGAAAAGCGAATACACGATGCTCTTTTGATAAACGATTGCTTAGCCAAATCCATTTATGTTGGGAATCTGGATGGGTCCAAAGCCATTGGGTAAAGAGTAAAAATCCATCCCTTCCATCAAAGACATTACAAGCATTTTCTTCAAGAAACTGGTTCTTTAAAATAGCTTGTTGCCAATGCTGGGATTGTTGTTCTAAGGCTACAATCAGTTCATCGTTTTTTTGTAAATAAGAAATGGATGAATGTTTGATGGCAAGCAAGGGTTGGCTAACGCTTCCTATCCAAATGGGATAGTTTCTTCCAAAGCTGGCTTCATGAAAAGTCGTACAGGCATTTTTCGTTGCATGCATGGATTTCAATACAGCTTCACGCATAGCCCATACTTCCGCACTTTTATCTTGTAGATACAGCAGATATTTTTCTTTAGCTTCTTGTTGCTCTTTGGCATTGTCTTTATTCTGACTACGGCGATTTAATAAACCAAAGAGCGCAAAGGCAAAGAACATCGAAGCCGATGTATATAACATCGTTTGAACTTGTTCAATTTGCTCTGGTTTAGTAAGATACAGCAACAAGGCCATGGAACAAGAGCTGCATACAATGGTTAAAGACGAACCTAGTGTGGCAAATAAGCTGGCTTTACGCATTGGAAATGTTGGTATAGGCAATTCTACTTCCATCTCAAATAGCTCTGGATCATCCTTTAAAGTCAGCAAATGCTTAGTCCATGGGATAAGCCCTCTTCTATTCACATAGGGAATCTCAGCCTTTGTTTCTATTTCATGATTCAAATAGAGAAAACTTGAAAAGAAGAAAAAGCGAACGGTTGCCATACATACTTGATCCCCATCTTTTAAAGAAACCCGCTGGATGCGTTTGCCATTCACATACGTCCCATTCTTACTTTGACAATCCTCTAAAGACCATCCCTTTCCATCTTGTATCAACTTGGCATGCACATTGGATAAAAGCGTAGAATTCCAGCAGTATTGCGCCGCTTGATTCCGTCCAATAAAACCTTCCTGTAAAAAAACCATTGACCAAGTCTCTTTCTGTAGAATGAAAATCCTCCCTTCTATAGATACAGGTTGAGACAGTCCTAGTCGTCTTGTGATGGAACCGGCTTGTACGATCCAATGTTCTTGTCTTTGAAAAATGGATATCTGATCTAGTTGGATTGGTCCATCGAGTCGGATGCATTGACAATTTGTTTCTTGATAGACAAACAAACTAAGCATGTTTTAATTTCCAAAGGATTTGCTCCAACCATCCTAACGGTTGTTCCGCTTTTTGTTTCAAAATCTTTTTCTTAACTACTTTGGTATTGCCTTGGGCATTCCTAGCTTTAGCCTGAATCAAACACGTTTTTTTACTAGTGAACTCATAGTACAAATTGCCAAATTGATCTTTTTTACAATCGCTTAAGGAAATCTTTTTCTTATTGATGCGAATATAAGAAAACTTCTCTTTTCCATCTTTGCTGCGATATAAAACCACACGAATTTTATTTTTCTTTCCCTGACGACTGGATTGAATCGAAAGACGTGGTTTAAAATAACGCGGAAGTGCTTGATCTTTTTTCTCTAAATGAACTTGTTGATTCTGATCAAGACTCCATGTACGATTGCTTAAAACTTGCCCACTTAATAGCGAAGACTGGATTGTTGGTTCTAGCTTGGCTTGGCTGTCATTTTCAGTTTCTGCTGCAATTTTTGTATGCGAAATAGTTGGCAAGGCAGCTTGTGCCTTTTCACATGTCCATGAAAGACTTGTCTGATTTCCTAAGTCATCAAAACTGTTCGCACGAATCGTAAGCGTATCGCCTTGCTGCAAAAGTTGAAAAGCTTCTTCCATGCTTTGACAGCTAAGCGGCAGTTGATTCATCAAATAGGAAATTTGTAAAGATCCATCACTCTGTATTTCATACTGGTCCGATTTACGCACGGTAAAATGATTATTTGGTATGACTTTCCCATTTTTCAAAAGCGATATCGTAGGGGCTTTTTTATCAATGCGAACCGTTGTATGATACGAATTACTTTGACCAAAGGCATCTTCTACAACGCCCTCTATTTCGTAGGTAAGATCTTGTCCCGCTTCCCCTTTTAAGAGATATTCCGCTTCTAAAGGAAGTATTTCTTCGCGATGATCTGAACGAATAATACAAGTTTTCTTTGTGATTTCCATACCATTCCAACTTGCCTGTAAAAGCACATCTTGGCTACTTTCCGTAGCAGAAGGAACAATCAAACAACTTGGCTTTTCATTGGTAAAGTGAAAAGAGAGGTGATTGGAAGTAATGCTGGGATCCTTTTTATAGGCATAATACATTTCGTATTTTCCTGAACGTGTTAGTTCCAAATGTTCTTTTACTTCCATCACATCTTTCTTTCCATCTAAAGAAACAACTAGATCCCAATCTTCCAGATTCATGGAATCAAGGCTGAAATCAATGTTAGGACTGGTAATATAAGCATCTTGATTGATGGAAGCAGAAAGCTTGGGAATCTCTAAAGGCGTAAAGCGAATGGTTTTCATTGATTCATTACCGGCCTTATCAAAAGCTACAATCGTTAAAATGCGATTGTTCTTTTGCACCTCTACTTCCCCTTTTTGATCTAGACTGGTTTGTAGTCCATCTATATCAAAATATGCCCGATCAAAATCACTATCTTCAATATCAACAGATAAAATACAATCCTTGCTTAAAACTAGCTGATCCTCCACTTTTTCGGTATCACACCGAACTTGAATATCCGGTGGTTGATTGATATCTACATTGAGTAAAGGGTTTACCACCAAAGGTAACAATATGTAACTTTTCATTATCAAGCCCTCCAAAATGCATATAGCGATTTCCATTGTTCATCCTGGGAAAATTTTTCTGCAAGTGAACTAGGAATCGTTAAATTCTCTATATGTCTAGATTTCAAAAATAAGCCATATTCTAAATACTGCGAAGCCATACTCGCTTTCACAGCTTCTAAATGATGTATATAGATTTGTCCTAACGCCTTATATTGCTCAGCACTTATTACAATTTCTTGATGAAATAAATACGCAACAAGCTGGTCACAATGATTTAAATCATTTGTCTTTCACAAGGTGTTCGCATAAGCCTGTAGCCACTTCGATTCTGGTACTTTGCCACTTTTCTGATACAAAGTAAAAGTTAAATTCATCTGCTGGTTAAGAATAGAGCTGGGAATATGTTCTAAAAAATAAGCACAGATTTCAGGATTGTTGGAATCGACTGCTTCTTGCATAAAGAATGCAGCCATCTTCTTATCTTTAAGTAAGCTTGTATCCAGCCATTCATTTTCAATCCAAAGGTATAGGGCATCTTCGGGATTTTCGTTCTTGCAAAATTGATAAGCCGCAGGAAAATCTTCTTTTCTATGGTTTTTTAGATATCTTTCTAAAGGATCTTTTTGGTTTAAAGTACATGTAGTAATGATAGAAAGAGACAGACAAATAAATAAGAATATAAATACAAGTCTTTCAAACCAAATAAGACGACAAAAAGATTTTCTACTCTTTTCAAAAGAAGTTTTCCGCATGAGGCACAAGAGAATATTTTTGGGATACAACCATCGAATCAAACGATACATAGCCAAAGTATCCAGGCGGAAGGATACATCATTTTCGCGCTGTAAATAATTAAAGCTTGAGGCACTGGCAATATGTGTCGCATCCGAATGAATACAAGAATTAAAATCAATCAAAAAGATCTGCCCTTGACCAACCAATAGATTTTGCGGTTTTAGATCCACATAGACATAATCCAACTGGTGAACCTGTTCTAAACATTTATAGATTGCTAAAATCCAGCGTTTACGAAACCCCAGCTTTAAGAAGCAATGCATCTTGACCCATTGATCGAGTTGCACACCATCAATCCAAGTTTCAATCAAAGTCATTTCTGATTCACTTTACTGCACATCGACTAATTCAGGAATATAAGGAGTATGGAGTGAGGATATAACATCGACTTCCGTGCGGAATTGGCGAATCACTAAAGGACTAGCGTCTTTAAAAACTTTTTTGGAAATATATTGTTTTCCCGTATAGTCATCACAGACTAGATCCACACATGAATTCGGATCAATTTTTAGACGCTTAAGCTTTTGATATCTTTGCTTCATAATTGATAAAAGGTTGCTTCTACACTAGCGAATCGCAATTTCATTCCATTCTTTAAACGCATGCGACGAATGACTTTCTTTCCTTCCAGATAAGTTCCATTGCGGGACTTTAAATCCGTAATGTAGTATCGCAAATCCTGGCAGGTGATCTTTGCGTGTTTTTGCGATACATCTGAATACGGCAGGCGAATATCACAAGCCATCGAACGTCCAATCAAATTCACTTCATGAATTAAATCGTATCTTTGTCCATTGATTTCTAAATATGCATCACTTCGATTCATCTGACCCAATAACATCGTAGCCGCTGAATTGATTTCCAAAGGTTCTTGGTTCACCACTATGGCTTGTTCTAAAATTCGATGCATCGGTTCGTTGACGCGAAAAGACTTTGGTTTCCGTTTTAAGACATCACTAAATTTTTTCGGATAATACTTTTTCTGAATAGCTTCAATGCCTAACAACAAATTCGTCAAAGTAAACTCATCCGCTTGTAAAAAAGTCGTTAGATACCCCGGAAGTTCAAAAGCCGTTTTAGTTTTAAAACGCGCCGAAATGAAGTGAATCCATTTCTTCAACATTTCTTTTTCTAAAGGTTTATCTAAAGAATCAATGGGAAGCGCAATAAAGCGAAAGACATCTCCATATACACCGACAAACACATATTCAGGATCCATCAAAATTGTTTTGTTGCGATTGGCCGCAATAAGATCTTCGAACAACTGTCGTAAAAAATAATATCCCTCCTGTTCTTCAAAGCTGTGTTGTTCTAATACTTCTTCTAACGTGAGTAGATCATCCATCTTGTAGGAAAGAATTCCCTCTTTTTCATCCAATAAAACACAAGGAACACAAAGTTCATCCCTTTTCATCTTTGCGAACACAGAAGTATCAAGCCATTCCTTGTGTTTTAACTGAATTTGTACCTGGCGCGTATCACGCTGCACCAACTGAATCCAATCTTGCATAGTATCACCTCTTTGTGTTGTCTAATTATTAATACGAATCTTTTGAAAAAAAGGATAAAATTTGTTAAATTTTTTTTATGAAAATGCGATTTTTCCCAATTCACATCTATTTTTTCCAGATTATTCTTAATATTTTGCCTTTTTTCTGGATTGATGTGTTTTATGACAACTACACCTATTTAGCCAATAGTGGACATCACTTCTTCTTTGTTCTAGCTTGGGGCTTAAGTACCATTTTTGGTTTTTATACATATGCCAAAGAAATATGGAAGTTCTATAACATCCCCATCCATAAAAAAAGACATGCCATTGCATGTCTGGGAATGCTAGTGATTGTTTTTATTCCATACGCCAATAACGGTAATGCCTGCTTAAATAATCTTCACGTATGGCTATTCATTCTTTGTTTCAGTTTATACGTCCTAAATTGGATACAAACGATTCCCTATGGCAACCATGAGTATCAACAAGGATTAAAAAGCTTAGGCATCCTGCTTTCCATTCTCCTATTTACTTTCTTTCTCATTGGCCATATGAGTGCTTTTACGGAAATTCTTACCAGTGTTGGAGTAAATTATGTCTTATATGCGTGGACAAAAAACAGAGTGCTTATTCCACACTCTGCTCACTAAGATCCATTTGATTTAATTTATCTAAATACTTCTGTGCTTTTTCGACAAAACACATGCGATTTCCCATCGAAACCACTTTGTTAAAATACAATTCCGCAACCGGATAATCTTCTTCGACAAAAGAGATCAAGCCAATAAAGTAAGATGCTTCGACTTGTTGGAAAGGAAAACGTGCCCGTTTTAAAGAATTTAAATAATACTTGCGACAAACATTCAATTCTCCATTCATCAAGTCAATCTTGTTTTGGACAACGCCCATTTCTGCACTTGGCACAAAGACATTCGAAAAGCCCATCGACTTATTCATCTTGCCTAATTCTTCTTTACAGCGTTCTAAAGATTTTTCATCTTTTAGTAAATAATAAATATAAGACATAATGGTCCAATATTGAATATTACTCATTCGATCTTTTCTTGGCATTAATGCTAGAACATCTTGGGCCAAAGCAGGATCATCCATATAAATTAAACACTGCGCCAAAGCTATGTGCATTTGAATTTTCGTTTTGCGTTTCCCTTGCGAATAATACAAAATCGCGCTGGCACATGCCACAGGATCACATTTCTGTACCAATAAAGAAAGAATGGGTAATTCATTGGTCGATTTATAACGCAAAATAATATTAAAGGCAAAGACGAATAGTAAAAAAGCCGCAATAATCAAAGTAATACTTTGAATAAAGAAAATCACACAAATCGCAGCTACAACGCCAAGGGCATAAATGCAACGAATCTTGATGGCATTCTTACGACAAGCTTGTCCAAGCAGACGCATATCTTCTTGTAAAGGATGATGCAATTGATAGAGACGAACAATTTCCTCATCACTACTTGCATGATTCGATCCATACGAACCCTTTTCCTTATGCAGCTGATAGATTCCGATAAGGGAAGCAATCGCTGCAGGAAGTATGGTCACAACCCCAATCATCAAAAGAGCATCAGGTAATAAAAAGACAAGTAAGATGACAAGGATTGGACTAAAGTTCCATCGGGTAGCAAAATATTCTGTTAAACGTATAATATTAATAATTCCTGCAATAGACAGGCCACTGGCCAAACACACTATCAAATGATTTTGTTGAATAAACTGGATTACCTCTGCAGGATAGACATCTTCATAGATATCTGTTCCACTCTGCAAAGATAAATAACCTAGCCCACATCCTACCAAAAAGGATATCAGTAAAGCTAATAAATGTGACTTACTCCGATATTTCCACATTACAATCTCCGACCTTCTTTATCTTTATGAATTATACGCGCAGGTACACCTACCGCCGTCGCATATTTCGGTACATCTTTTAGGACAACCGCATTGGCTCCAACGCGACAATTTTGTCCCAAGGTAATATTGCCTAAGCATTTTGCACCAGAACCAACATACACCCCATCTTCTAAAGTAGGATGTCTTTTGACTTCCTGGCTGCCTACCCCACCTAATGTTACACCATGATAGAGTTGACAATCGTCACCAATTATCGCTGTTTCTCCAATCACAACACCCATACCATGATCAATAAACAGTCCACGACCAATTTGAGCACCTGGATGAATTTCAATTCCGGTTTTACGTCGTGCTCTTTGCGAGAGCCAGCGAGCGCAAAAACGATGGTTGTGAATCCAAAGCCAATGAGCTTTTCGATAAGCCCGTAACGCAATCATATGCGGATAGAGAAAATATACTTCAATTTTCGATTTTGCGGCAGGATCACATTCCATCGTTCTTTGTATATCATATTGAATACTTTTAAAATACGAAAATTTATTCATAAAGCAAGTGTATGTTATTTCGCAATAAAATGCAAGAAATGCGACCTTATTCTACACTCTTTAAACTATCGACCATCTGAATATTTTGTAGACGTTTTGTCATAAACAATTCCACCAAAAAACCAAACAACATCGTCAATACGATTGCCAGTCCAAAACTATAGAGAGAGATTTGCCGACCAAACATGACATAATCCATCTCCACCATATTCATAATAAAGTGATGAAGGGCACAACCAATCGGAATGCCACAAACAGCACCTAAGAATACAAGTACATTGTTTTCTCTAAAAATATACGATTTGACTTCCTTTTTACGGAAACCTAATACTTTTAAAGTTGCGATTTCACGCTGGCGTTCGGAAATATTCACTTGAATTAAATTGCTTAAGACTACAAATGCTAACAACATACTTGAAATGATAATAGCCCATACAATCACATCTAAGCCTTCGACCATATTTTCAAAATTGCTTAACGTTGCATCATAGAAGGTAATACCTTCAACATTCGGATAGTCCACTAAAGCTTTTTGGAAGTCGTCATTTACTTTCTGACTTCCCTTGATTTTGATTAAAATCGTTTTTGTTTCTGGTAGATTGCCAAAATAGTTTTCATAACAAGCTTCAGTCATAAAGATGGAATGATGCACATACATTTCTGTAAGTCCAACAACCGGAATCTTTTTCTTAACTCCATTCTCCGCTTCTACCGTAATCGAATCACCGACTTTCACATGCATATTTTCGGCCAGTTTTTCTGAAAGCAAAATGCCTTTATCCGTTAATTTCAAAGCTTTTTTATCTTTTCTTTTCCGCAAGGTAACACATTCATCGGCTTGTCTTTGATTCTTAAAGACTTGTACATTTAAATTTTCTTTCCCTTTACTTGTTTTAAGTTGGCTGTTATACATATAAATCATATGCGCGGACTTCACTTGTTTTTGACTTTGTATCTTTTCTAACAATTGTTCAGCTTGGGTATTTGTTGCCGTATTTTCAACCTGGGCATAGCCATCATACTTATAAATCTCATGGAATTGTAGATCCACAAGATCTTTGATTGAATCACGAATACCAAAGCCTGTAACAAGTAAGGCCGAACAGCCCGCTACCCCAATGACCGTTAGAACAAAGCGATGTTTATAACGGAAAATATTTCGCACGGTTACCTTTGTATTAAAGCTAAAACGTTTCCATAAGAAAGGAATCTTTTCTAAAAGCGTATTCTTACCAAGTTTTGGTGCTTTTGGTCGCATCAATTGTGAAGGAACTTCTTTCATATCACTTCGACATGCGCCATAACAAGTAGCCAACATGCCAACTAAGAAAGCCACACAAGAAATGACAATCAAATTCCAAGGAATGAAGTGCACTATATCCGGTAAGATGTACATCATCCGCCACGTATTATAAATAATGCTAGGGAACGTTAGTAAACCTAGAATCGAACCAATGACTTCACCAAGAAGGGTCGCAAGGCTGGCATAGAGTAAGTATTTCATCGCACATTGCCTACGCGTATAACCTAAGGCTCGCAATGTACCAATTTCCCCCCGTTGTTCATCAACCATTCGCTTCATCGTTGTCATACAAACTAAGGCAGCAACCAGAATAAAGAAGACGGGAAAGATTTTGCCAATGGCAGCCATTTGATCAACAGTCGCTTTATAAGTGACGGAAGCAAAATGACTTTCTCGATCTAAAACCGTCCATTTACCAGGCTCCATCTGATAGATTTTCTCTTTGGCCTGATCAATTTGTGACGTTCCATCTTGGAGTTCTTGGGCTTTTTGAGCTAATACTGTCTTTGCCTCATCTAAAGCTTTTTGACTTTCCGCTAGGGTTTGCGCCAAAGTATTTGAACCCTGTTGCCATTGCACCTTGGCACTAGCTAATTGATTGGCCGAAGTATCCAATAGAACTTGGGCTTGATCCATTTGATTTTGGAATTGCTTTAAACCAGCCAACTGTCCTTCTAATTGGGCTTGTTGCGCTTGTAAGGTAGAGATCATTGCCGCAGGATCCGTAATTCCCTTCTCTTGCCAAGCTTTCTCAATGGCTTCTTTCTGTATTTCAAGATCTTGTTTCTGTTCTATTAACGTAGCTTTTTGATCAGAAACTTTTTGTTTTAAATCAGCGATGGTATTCTCTTCAGTTAAGCCAAATTGTTCCATGAAAGACTCTAAGCCGGGACAATCTTTTAATAAACTCTCATCAGGATAAGGAATCGAAACATCTAACGCTTGAATAGAAGCATCCATTTTTTCGATTGCCGAAATAAGGATCTGATAAGCACTGAGTGATTGATTTAATTCTGTTAAGGAAGAAGAAATCGTAGTTAAGCCATTTTCCATCTCCGCTTTATGGCTAAGAGCTTGGGATAAGGCTTGTTTTTGGGTATTTAACTGGGCATACGCTTGATTTAATTCGGCTTGTTTCTGTTCCAATAAGACCCAATTGTTTTCTAAATTCGCTTTTTGTAAGGAAGCTTCTTGATCCAGTTTTCTCTGGTTTTCATTTAAGTCATTTTGGCCTTGATCCAGTTGGGCCTTTCCATCCAATAAATTCTGTTCTTGTTCTTCTATTTGTCGCAAAGCATGCCGTTGCAGGCTATCATAGCGTTTCTTGGCTTGCGTCTTAGCTAATTTCTCAATTCGTTTTTTTACCTTTTCACAATCTTTTTGATAGGCATCTGAAAAGGCATACAGGTCTTTACCATGATTGGTTAAGACATTTACCTCTGTATACGCTGCACTTGAAAAAGCAGCTTCTGGTACATATAAATACGTACGAATTGGTTGATCCGATAGTGTACTGTTTTCTTTGGCTTGATTTAAATATAACGGCGTATCAACCGTACCAACGATTTTAACTTTCTTAATTTTCAACTGGTCATTATAAAAAGAAACGGTACTGCCAAGGGCAAAACCAGATTCGAGTTCACTACCATTTTCAGCTAGAGCCTCATGTTCATTTTTAGGCATCCGCCCCTTTTTTAAAACGACACGATTGATAGTCTGATTGGGATTGTAGGCGTGAATTCGCGTAACATAAGTTGAATTCTTACAAGCTGCTAAGACATCGGCAAAATAGGTCCCTTCTACTTTTTTAACCCCTTTGACTGAAGCAATAGCCTGAAGATCCGCCTTGTCAAAACCCAGGTTAGAATAAAGGGTTAAGTCTTTTAAATTTTCTTTGTCATCATAGGCATCTACACTATAGCCCATAATAGGACTCGAACCCGATACCCCAACAAAAAAAGCGACACCAATTGCTACAATTGCCATCAAAGAAATAAATCGCCCTTTTGTCTGTTTAATTAAACGTAGTACGTTTTTTAACCAAGTTTTATTCATAATTACCACTCGATTGTATCTATATCTTGCGGATGTTCATTGACTTCGATTGATTCAATTTTTCCACTTTTTACATGAATGACCTTATCTCCCATTGGACATAAAGCTAAATTATGCGTAATCACGACAATCGTCATATGCTGCGTTTTCGACATAGTCTGAAGCAACTTGAGAATTTGTTTACCCGTTTTATAATCTAAGGCACCCGTTGGTTCATCACAAAGTAACAATTTCGGATTCTTAGCCAAAGCGCGCGCAATTGCCACACGTTGTTGTTCGCCACCACTTAACTGACTAGGAAAATTATGCATACGCTCGGCCAGTCCTACCTGCTTTAGTACTTCCTTAGAGTCCAAAGGATCCTTGCTGATTTCACAAGCGAGTTCAACATTTTCTAAAGCCGTTAGATTTTGCACCAAATTATAAAATTGAAAGACAAAGCCAATATCAAAACGACGATAGTCTGTCAGTTCATTTTCTTGCATCAAATCAATACGAGAGCCATCTACTTCGATCTGCCCTTCACTAGCCATATCCATGCCACCAAGAATATTTAGAATCGTACTCTTACCAGCACCCGAAGCACCGGCAATCACGACAAACTCCCCTTTGGAAATTGTAAAAGAGACGCCATCCAAAGCATAAATGTCTACTTCACCGACATGATAGACTTTTTTAACATCCTGAAAAGTTATGTATTCCATATCTCAATTATACAAAAAAAGCCTTTTCAACAAAAGACTTTTTGGTTCCCATCATCCTTTACTTCAATCACAAAATCAAACTGATTGACTTTGGTCGCAAAGAAGAAATCATCTCTAGGAAAAATTAAATTGTTCGGGTCTAAAAACTTCTTGCCATCGGTTTCTTTTAAAGCCTCAATACCACTAGCTAAATCAAAATCGCTATGTTCTAGAAGACTTTTAATATAGCGGGCACAAAGCACATCTTCATCCGCGCGACTTACCCCTTGATTGCCCATTGCCACAAGAGAAACTTGTTCGGGATTTTTCGCTTCGATATAACGTGCAATCGCTGCAGCATTGACTAGAGATCCGGTAATAATCGCATCGGCTTTTGTCGCATTGACAATACCCTGCGTACCAGCGCTGGTTGTATGAATACAAGTTTTACCAGTAAAATCTAAATCTTTGATTTGACTGGGACTGTTGCCAAAATCACAACCCTCGACTTGAGCCCCTTTTCTTTCCCCAAATAAAGGCCAGTCTGGATGTTCTTTTTTTAAGGCAAAAGCACTTTCTAATTGCCCCACAGGAATAATTCGCAAAGCCCCTTTAGAGAACAAATAAGCCTCTAAACTAAACGCTCGAAAAACATCAATGATAACGGTTAATCCTTCGGCCTTTTTGGCGCCTTCTATACATTCTAAAATTTCAATTTTCATAAACACCCTTCTATCCATTGATTTAAAACAACGGCTACACCATCTTCTTCAATACTTGGTGCAATAATATCCGCTTGTGCTTTTAATGCATCAATCGCATTTCCCATTGCCACCGAACAATCGACAACTTTTGCCAGCGGCAAATCATTTAAGGAATCCCCAAAACTAATGGTTTTGTCTGGTTTGAAATGATCCATTAATACTTGGGCAGCACTGGCTTTGGTATGTTTGGGACTAAAGAATTCCAAATGCGAAGTTTCACGATGCACCTCATACGAAAAAGGTTTCGCAAAGCGTAATGCGGTATCAAAGTCCTTTTGCGAATCCATCCACATTTCAATTTTCACGCAATCATCATACGCGTCTACTTGCTCCCATAAAACAGCTTCGGAAATTCCCGAGCTTTTAAAATAGGAGCGTAATTTATGATAGTCTTTTTTCACAATACTGTGATCCCATTTTTGTAAGTCGTATTCAATATGCGCTTGTTCTAATTCTTTGACTAGATTTAAAACATCTTCTTCCTGCATCGTATCATGAATCCACAATTGATTCTGGACATATAAAACAGCTCCATTGCAACAAAGATACGCATCAAAGTTTAAATCTTTGATAGCCTGTGGTAAAAAACCAAAAGAACGCCCACTAGCCACACAACACAGCGTACCATGCGCCTGGGCATTGGCAATGGCTTGTGCTACAGCTGGTCGTACAACACCTATTTCTGATGAATAAACTGTTCCATCAATATCAAAAAAAGCTAAATTCATTCTTCCTCTTCCTCAAAAATAAAAAAACTTCCCTAGGGACGTACAAGACAAATGGCGGAGCCGGTGGGATTCGAACCCACGGGGCCGTTAAGCCTACTCGAATTCCAATCGAGCCCGTTATGACCACTTCGATACGGCTCCAAGCCATTTCATCATACACAACCCTTTTCGAATTGTCAATTTAGTCTAAATCAACGACTTGGGAAAAAACTTGACCAATCGAATCATGAATCACAAGATCTGCTTGATGATCCATACTCGTTGCATCACGATTGATTAAGACAAGATGCTTCCCATGAAAGTACTGTAATAAACCTGCAGCCGGATAAACCACTAAACTTGTTCCCCCGACAATCAATAAGTCCGCTTGTTCAATAGCTTGTACAGCGCCATAGATAGTCGCTTCATCTAAGCCTTCTTCATATAAAACAACATCCGGTTTGATAATACCCTGACACGTAGGACAAACAGGTATGCCATCCGCATTGCGACTGGCCATCGTCTCTTCTAGCGTATAGTGTGAATGACATTTCACACAAGTATTCTTTAAAACCGAACCATGTAGTTCAAAGACGTTTTTCGAACCTGCTTTTTGATGAAGGCCATCAATATTTTGTGTAACAACAGCTTTTAGTTTTCCCATTTTTTCTAACTTGGCCAAGGCTAAATGTGCTTTATTTGGCTTGGCATCGGGAAAAATCATTTGATTAAAATAGAATTCATAAAATTCTTTGGGATTTGATACAAAGAAGCTATGGCTGATCATCTGTTCAGCGGGATATCGATATTGTTTTTTGTACAATCCATTATCGCTACGAAAATCAGGAATATTACTTTCGGTAGAAACGCCAGCTCCCCCAAAAAATACAATATTATCCGATTCTTGAATCCAATCCTTTAACGTTTGAATATCTGACATAGAAATCATCTCCTGCACCTATTATAACGCAAAAATAGAGGGAATGAGTCCCTCTATTCACTGACGGAGAATGTATATTGTCCATCCACAAAATCCACAAAGATTTCTGCTTCCTTGACAACACCTTCTTCAATCATCTTTTTGGCAATTTGCGTTTCGATGTTTCTTTGAATGTATCGTTTCATTGGACGGGCACCAAAGACTGGATCAACACCCATTTTCGCAATCTGACTAAATACTGCATCACTGACATGTAAGTTGATATCTCTTTGGGCTAAACGATGTTGTAGCTCACCAATGAACTTGTGGGCAATCTTGATAAAGGCAGCATCATCCAGGGCATTGAAGACAATTATTTCATCAATACGGTTGATAAATTCCGGCTTGAAATGACGCTTTACTTCATCCATATACTTCGTTTGTCTTTCTTCATTAGAAATGTTTTCAAACGCATATTGCGAACCTAAATTACTTGTCAAAATGATAATGGTATTCTTAAAGTCAACCGTTACCCCTTTTGAATCGGTAATTCGTCCATCATCCAAGATCTGTAACAATACGTTAAAGACATCTGGATGGGCTTTTTCGATTTCATCAAATAAGACAATACTATATGGATTTCGACGTACGGCTTCGGTCAATTGACCACCTTCATCGTATCCTACATATCCAGGAGGCGCACCAATTAAACGGGAAACACTGTGTTTTTCCATGTATTCAGACATATCAATACGTACAATATGTCGTTCATCATCGAATAGTTGTTCAGCCAAAGCTTTGGCAACTTCGGTTTTACCAACTCCAGTTGGTCCTAAGAACATAAAGGAACCAATTGGTCGATTTTCATCTTGGATTTGTGCTTTTGAACGTAAAATCGCATCCGTGACTAATTCTAGCGCTTGGTCTTGACCAACAACTCGTTTAGCCAAAACTTGTTCCAGATGAAGTAATTTTGTTCGTTCGCTTTCTACCAAACGATTGACTTCTACACCAGTCCAGCGCGAAACGATTTTCGCAATCATTTCTTCATCAACCGTCTCTTGGATCAAAGCGCCTTCTTTGTCGGTTGTATTGACTTTGGCAATCTTCGCTTCTAGTTCGGGAATTACGCCATATTGTAGACGTGCAGCATCTTCATAACGGGCTTCATTTTGGGCTTGTTGCAAATCCAAACGGGCTTTCTCTAAAGCTTTTTTATCTTCTTGGGCATGCGATAATGCATTCTTTTCATCTTCCCATTGACTGCGCATTTCATCACGTTGTGATTGATAACGAGCTAATTCATCTTCGATTTCTTCGCGTCTTTCAACCGATTTCTTTTCGGTTTCTTTTTGTAGAGAAGTCTTTTCAATTTGTAACTGAAGAATCTTACGTTCGAGCTCATCCAACTCTTGTGGCATACTTTCCATTTCTACTTTTAAAGTTGCACAAGCTTCATCGACTAAGTCAATGGCTTTATCTGGCAAGAAACGATCCGTAATATAACGATCGGATAAAGTGGCAGCACTAACCAAAGCTTCATCTAGAATACGCACACCATGGTAGGATTCAAAACGATCCTTTAAACCACGCAAGATACTAATCGTTTGCACAACGGTTGGTTCTTGAACCATAACCTTTTGGAAACGACGTTCCAATGCGGCATCTTTTTCGATATATTTACGATATTCATTAAAAGTCGTAGCACCGATACAATGTAGTTCACCACGCGCTAGCATTGGTTTTAACAAGTTGGCTGCATCCATACTACCTTCGGTTTTACCAGCTCCAACTAAGTTATGAATTTCATCGATGAACAAGATAATTTGTCCATTACTCTTCTTCACTTCATCCAAAATAGATTTCAAACGTTCCTCAAATTCACCACGGTATTTAGCCCCGGCAATCAAAGAGCCCATATCCAATTCAATCAAACGTTTTTCTTTTAAAGATTCTGGCACATCGCCTTTCATAATACGCCATGCCAAACCTTCGACAACGGCTGTTTTACCTACACCAGGTTCACCAATCAAAACAGGGTTATTTTTGGTCTTACGCGAAAGAATCTGCATAACCCGACGAATCTCATCATCACGACCGATAATTGGATCAATCTTACCAGAACGAACTTCTTCCACTAAATCTCGTCCATATTTTTTTAGAGATTCCACATTATCTTCGGAATTTGGCGTATCGTAAGCTTTTCCGTTTCGTCTTTCCAATTCAGCTTGTTCACACTGTTTTTCATTTAAATTAAATTCTTTCACCAAACGTTTAGAAATATAGGAACCATTAAACATTAAAGCTAACCAAACACTGGCAACTGAAAGATATGTCTCTTGATGATTAGCGGCCCATTGTTGGGCTTTTTCTAAGGATTTCTGTACTTCATTCGATAAGTTCAACTGCGAACTACTAGCCCGGGAAATATGTCGATTCTCTTCTTCGATAATAGAAAGCGCTCTTTGTTTATCCACGTTGACTCGTTCAAACAAACCATTTAAGATATCGTCTTTAAAAATTGCTTCTAAGACATCAATCGTATCAACACTTGGATGTTGACGGGATTGTGCACTATTCACTGCATTCATTAATACAGTTTGAAGTCTTTCCGAAATTTTATCATTGTTCATAAGTCAGCCCTCCTTTAGCACTCTTATATTCTAACTGCTAACTGTAGTATAGCACTTCTTTTAGCACTGTCAAGTGGTGAGTGCTACATTTTTAAGATTTTTTAAGCGCCAATTTTCAATATAATGAACCAATCGAATTCCCAAATAGCCAGAAAGAATACCAACGAAAATACCGCCTAAAATATCCGTTGGATAATGAACAAAAAGATATAAACGGGATATCGCAATCAAACTAGCGGGAATAAAACAATACGTTGCATACTTTTTCGCATGGGAATAATATAAGGCACCAACCGCCACAAAAGAAATCGAAGTATGTCCCGAAGGAAAGGATGCACCCGATGGTTGCGGAATTAATAACTTAACATTATATATGACTTGACAAGGACGAAGATGCCCAAAGACATTTTTTTAACAGGCCATTGCATAAAAGAAGATCAGTCACGATACAAACAAACATTACAATACCTAAAAATCTTGTTCTTGGTTGAATGAAGAATATTCCAATCAACAAAAGCCATAGAATGCCACCATCCCCTAAATGCGTAATGAAAACCATAATTCTATCTAAGATTGGCGTATGAAGCGATTGAAACCAAAATAAAATTTGAAGCTCCATCTTCAATCACAGCCTTTCTCTGACACTCCAACGGCTAAAGCTCGTTGGGTTCTTATATACGTAAACTTCCAAATATACTCGAAAGTATATAAGACTGGTTTATTTTTATAAGACTTCTATTATCAATCACTCCAATGAGCGAATTAACGATAACATTCGGCTCGTGTCAAAACCGTTTTTATAACATTCAAATTCCCATACTACTTAAAGTAGCGGGGCTGCTTAATCTCTGTATTTCTATATCATGAAGCATTTTAAAGTTATCAAATCTATCATTACATTTTTCAATATCAAAACTTTCTAAATCATCTGAAATATTCATTATCAGAAAGGCGCTATATAGATCTCTCTGAATCTTTATACCATTCAAATCATTCCATCTCTGTGACAAAGATTTCTTATGATATTCACCTGTCATATGATTAAACTGGCTCGCCTTTGCTTTGAACGTATTAATCTCAATCAGTTCTAGTTCATAACAAGCAAGTTTTCTGTTAATAATTGTCATCAGCATCGCAGGTGCTCGATTTGCAAGAGACTTCCCAAAGCGCTTCTTCCGCTTGAATTTTCCAGAATCGTTCTTCTCCGTCTTAGCTGCTTTCTTTTGCAATCCTGCGAAATTCATCTGCTCAATATAAATATTTCTGCCAAGAGATACAATATAGTTTGCCAGACATTCATGTTGATATTTTCGCACATCAGCTTGCTTTCTATATAATTCTTTCAGTTGATTTTGATATTTTACATAATGATTTGATTTATTCCAAATAACTTTCTTGCTTCCTTGTTTCTTAATTGTTCCATCTTCGTTATAATTTTCTGGATTGGCAGCTCGTCTGCTTCGCTCCATTTTTCTCGATAAACGACGCTTCTCATCTTCAATATTCTGTACTTTATCAGCAAGAATCAGAAGTTTAACATCTGTATTACTTGAAATTGCAATGGTGGAAGTGCCAATATCCAGACCAACATCACCTTCACCTAAAGAATGTTTGATCTCACCAGTTTCCTTATTGAACTTTGTTGGTGGAGTTCCCTTGAAAACTACTTGAACATAGAATTTATATTTGTTACGAACAAATTTTTTAATGATACGACAATAAGAAATTTCAGATTGCATTGCTTGATATTCGTATGGATTATTCCAATCAATAACAACTGGGATATTTAATCCATTCCATATCAGATGTTCATCTACTAAACGAATGCCGGTAGAATTAGATTTTCCTTCTAATGAATTCATATCTCCATATTTCTTATAATAAACTCGTTTACCATTTCCATAAAACAGCTTATCATAAGATTTCCAGAGAGTAGTAGCAATCTTCTGAGCAGTGAAAGAATCAACGTTTTTCTTAAAATGTTTTTGCATTTCTTTCACATCAGCGTGAAGTGAATATTCTGTCAAACCGTATTCTTTTCGTATCTGATCAATCTGTTTCAAAATCGGCTTATCAGATTTTTTATTTCCAGTCAGCATTGACATCAGGTTTCTATATTTTCTCGTTTTGATCATTTCTTTATATCTCTTTTGAGAAACTGTTACCAAAGAATTATAGATTTTTCTTCCGATCTCAAAACGCTTATTCAGAATATCTTCTTGATATTTTTCTGTTCTTAATGGAAACTGAACTATGAAATTCGCCACAATATCCACCTCGCTTTCTGTTTAATATCTTTTCTTTTGATTCTCTACATACTTCTTAATTGTTTCACTGCAAACATTACCAGCAGTCGATACAAAATAACTCCTTGTCCATAGACTCGGCATCTTTGACAAGACAGGAAATTCTTCTCGAAGTATCTTGCTTGTATATCCTTTAATCTGTCGCATAATATCAGATGGACCTAATGTCGGCAAACAATTTAAGAACATGTGAGAGTGGTCTTTATCACATTCTATTGCGATTATTTCAATTTCAAGCTCCTTGCATTTTATTTCGACCAGTTCTTTAAATCGTTTTTCGACATTTGGTATCAGAAAAATTTTTCTTCTGTATCTTGGACAAAATACGAAATGATAGTTTATCAAAGATACGGTTGTGTTTGTGCATCTGTATTTATTTTCCATATACATATTATATTGCAATATGTGTATAAAAACAATATATACATACACGTTTATTTTAAATATTTTGCGCTATCCATTCCACACCTAAAGGATTGGGCTTTCCGCGCTTTCATTGTAATTTATGTAAACCAAGAACAAGTGCCATGCCAAACAATGCAGATAGAAGATGAAAGCTTTGAAGGCTTAAAGCTGGTTGAGGTAGCGCCAAAGTGCATGGGCCCTGCCAAATAGCTACAAGAGATCCAAGCATCATTCCTAAAATCAGATACATTGTTTGTTTGCGATATTTCGCCAAACAGAATTGAATCAGTTTCACTACACTTATTGCGCCAAATAGAATCCCTATACCAAAAATCATTAAAGCTGGTAAGGTGTTAAAATGCAGAGTAAGAACGTTTTTAATCGCATGAATAACCGGAATATAACAACCAAAAATCAATAAAATCGTGGAGCCCGAAATACCGGGTAAAAACATCGCACTAATCGCAATCATTCCAACCAAAAATAAACGTACGATTAAAGGCAAAGATAGTTGATTCAAATCAATCCGTTGCGAACCAACTTTTCGATTCAAGTACGTTATACCTACCACAAATAAAACGCCTAATACCTAATAAAAGAAAGAGCCAACCTTTGGCAATGTTTTTTTAAGTCGCAAATTCATCTCCTATGACAAATGGAATAGAACCAAGAATAAAACCTATAAATAAAGAACTTACTAAATAAATATGCCTTTCAAAAAGCGAGCTAAGAATACATGCAGCCAGCCCCATTCCAACAATCCAGCCACAACCTAGTTTTACTAAGTATAAAGCGCTTGTTTTTTCTTTGCGACAGATGCAAACAACACATCATGAATTGCACCAATAAAGTCATCGTAAAAACCCATGACAAAAGCAATCATTCCCCCAGATACCCCTGGTACACTATCCGCTAAAGCCATACAAAATCCTTGAAACATCTTAAGAAACATAATAAAAAACCTCCTTGTTCACATGTCATTCTAAATAACAACATTGAACAAAAAGAGGTTCTTTTCTAAACAAATTCTAAACTGTTTTATTTAAGCGATAACCCGCGCCCCATATCGTTTCAAGTAACTTAGGATTTTTCGGATCGTCTTCAATTTTTTCCCGAATGCGATTGATATGCACCATAATGGTTGCACTATCTCCCAAATAATCTAAGCCCCAGATTTTTTCAAAAAGCTGCTCTTTAGAAAAGACAATATTAGGATGCATTGCCATAAACTTTAAAAGTTCAAATTCTTTATTAGGCAGCTTTACTTCTTTTTGACCTTTAAAGACTTTCCAACTATCCATATAGATTTGCACATCACCAATACAAATAACTTCTAAACCAGCACTTCCCTGCAAGCGTTCTACTTGACGGATATTGGCATGAACACGAGCGACCAATTCAGCTGGATCAAATGGCTTAGAAATATAATCATCCGCACCAATGCCTAAGCCGCGGATTTTATCAACCGAATCACTACGTGCCGTAACCATCAGGATGGGGGCTTTGACCAATGGGCAAATTTCTTTACAAATTTCATACCCATCTTTTTGCGGCAACATTAAGTCTAGTATAATTAAATCAAAATTTTCTTTTTCTAAAACTTCCTTGACATGTAAACCATCGCTTAATACTTTTGTTTCAAATCCCGATGCCGAAAGATAGGCTTCTTCAATCATTGCGATATCTGTATCATCTTCGATAATTAAAATTCGCTTTTCTGCTTCCATACTTAGACTTCTTTCTTGATTTGTTTTGGCAATTGGATTTTAATCACAAAACCGTTTTGATTATAAGCCCTTACTGACCCATGCATAGCTTCTACAAGGTATTTTACAACATAAAGGCCGATGCCATTACCCACGGGTTGGCTTCGGGAAGGATCACCTCGATAGAACTGATTGAATACATAAGGTAATTTACTTTCATCTAAGCCAACACCATCATCCGCAATGGATACATAACAACAATCAAAGCACGCCTTTAAACCATTCGATATCTGTACCTTTGATTTTCCACTATACTTCTTACTGTTTTCTATTACATTATCTAAGACTCGCTCCATTTGTTGGCAGTCAATACGAACAAAAGCTTGCCTAGGCAAATCTAAACAAAAAACAACATCATCGCATTCTGCTTGACGCATTTTCACATATGTCTGAAGAAATTCCTTCAATTCAACTGCTTGGAAATGCATAGGTAGAGACCCTGTTTCTAACGCGGATAAATAAAACAACTGATTCAACAAGCCATCCATCTCCTTGGTTCTACGATAGGCTGCGCTCAAAAACTTATCTTGCATATCCGGCGTAGTCACAACCCCATCTAGGATGCCTTTAATACTGCCTTGAATGGCGTAAGTGGCGTTTTTAAATCATGTGAAATACCTCTGAGCATATCCATACGAGCTTTTTCATATTTATGATTCTTTTCTTGTTCATTCAAAATATGTTTTTGCATCGCATTAAAAGTGGAACAAACCGTTTCAAATTCTCGATCCCCTTCATTCTGGATATCTTGGGTTAAAGCATTTTCCTGTACTCGTAGCTATAGTCGAAACAACGGGTCATAGCGAAATTTTCAATTATATTTAATTTTAAACAATTAACTTGAAATTAATATATATAGTTTAAAAGTTCTTAGTTTTCAGAGGGACTTATTTCAGACCCCCCTGAAAACTCAATTCCTTTCATATTTAAGATAGTTAGTATGGCAGTTTGAATGAATAAGGGCAGCAGCACAAGCCACCACGACCAGGCAATAACATGGCATAGTTTTAAAACGATAAAAGTGATGGTCAAAGCTTCACAAAAGCTTATCCCATTTCTAGGTTTATAGTCATTATTCATGTTTAATCCTCTATTTCTTGCACTAAAAAAGCACGATATCAATCGTGCTTAAGATTCTATATAGAATTCACTGAAATCAACCTTATTAGCGTGAACCAGTTTTAAAAATTCTTCTTTTTCTTTTTGCGACATTGCGTCTATTTTATTTGAGAATTTGATTAAATCAAAACGGTCATCACAGATATATTCATCTTGTTGTGAATCTTTACTCATAATATTCACCTCTATAAAGCTTTAAACTCAAATTTATGCATTCTCGCTAATTCTTCCATAGCTGATTCATTTTTTAGCTTTACATCAGTATAATATCTTGATTTTAGGTATGCAATAGTAAAATCATTTTCACTAAGTTTTATATCTGGTTTTGTATAAAAATAAATACTTCCATCGTGTCCAACAACCAATCCAGAAGCATTTTTATGATTTAATAATTCATTTAAATCAGCTAAGCTTGGAATCAATCCATTAGGATGATTATGTAACACCTCAAACCGTGATCCCGAGTTTTTTAATAATTGTTTCTGTGCGTTTGAAGTTTTCAGAGGGGCTTATTTCAGACCCTCTGAAAGCTTATATAACCAAGTGATATACAACAAAACACTTGTATATACATAAAAATCATTGTGTGTAGATTTTCGGACATAAAAAAGTCTAAACGACGTCATACCTCCGAAATGCGATGGTTATCACTTCTTGCCGCTTGGGAAAAAATTTATGACCCGATTTTTCGACTATAGCATGTACTCGTTGTGTGCCTTGATTTAATGCCTCTAAAGGTTGCATGATATGCTTCACCAGATTTTTGGTAAAGAATTGGCTGATGGCAACTAAGACAAAGATACAAACGACACCATCTAAAATAAACAGAAGAATAAATTGATTTTGTCGAATGGTCCAGGTTTTCAAGAAATTCTTCCACTCCGTCTCGGTTAGAAATGTACTGGCATTATTTACAAACTGATGTTCAATAGATTCTCCATAAATCTTTATCACAGCTAAATTAATCAAAAGAAAAATTGCTAGAAGCGCAAACATCATCAAAGTATTTGATAGAAAAATACGTTGTTTTACACTATTTTTATACATATCCATCATCCATTCTATGTCAAATCCATCCTATCATGAATCATCTAGCTCAAATCTAAACAAATTCTAAAAAAAGCAGATCCATAAGATCTGCCAAATACATTATTTCAACTTATGATAAAGATCATCACTGACTGGTTCACACCATTCATTGGATGTATCTTCTCCAGGAACTTCTATGGCAAGATGCGAAAACCAACTATCCGCAGCAGCTCCATGCCAATGTTTTACCCCAGCTGGAATCGTAATACAGTCTCCTGGATTCATTTCAATGGCATCTGAACCCCAAGCTTGATAGTAGCCGCGACCACCTACACAAATCAAGATTTGTCCTCCACCATTGGAAGCATGATGGATGTGCCAGTTATTCCGACAACCCGGTTCAAAAGTCACATTATAAATGGGAATTTGTTTTGTCGAAACTGGTGCCAAATAACTTTTCCCAGAAAAGTATTGGCTAAAGCCATCATTGGATTCACCAATTGGGAAAATCATTGATTTGGCATGGGCACGCATTTCCGCATCCGCATAAGGTAGATCCATTTCATTGACAGCCCAAACTTCTTTGGCTAGATTCATAACTGCCCAGGCTTTCGGCCATCCCGCATAAAAAGCCACATGCGTAACAATAGCCGCAATTTCTTTTTGGCTTACGCCATGGTTTTTGGCATTTTCCAAATGATACTTTAAAGAAGAATCCGTAATACCTTGTGCCATCAAGGCAACAACGGTAATAATACTGCGAGTTTTTACATCTAAATCTAAATTATTCCAGTTTTCCCCAAATAAAACATCGTCATTATAATGGGCAAAATCCGGTGCAAAATCTTTTAAGGCATCTCTACCTGCTGTTTGTACAATCTTTTTCATATTATTCTCCTTTCAATTGAACCCATTGTTCTATTTCTTTTTCTGATTGAGCTACTTTACTTCCATACAAAGATAAACCTGAAGTAATTCTTGCCTGAGGGCAAAGTTTTTCTAAATCTTTTAAACTCTGTCCAAAGCCACTTCCTTCATGCGTACAAAAAGGATGAATCAACTTACCAGATGTATCCACGGATGTAAGAAAGGTAAATACAGCCATCGGCATCGTAGACCAATAATTCGGATATCCTAAATAGATTTCATCATATTGCGAAATATCTTTTAAGGTTTGTTTCAATTTTGGAAAAACATTGGCTATTTGATCTTGATGGGCTTGTTCCACACAAGTGGTATAGTCTTTCGCATACGACTTTTCGGCTTCGATTTTAAACAGTTCACCACCTGTAAGACTTTGAATTTTTTCCGCAACAACTTGCGTATTTCCTTTTTCTAAGTATTTCAACTGACCATCTACATAATTTTCATCAGCTCGAGAAAAATAAGCAATTAATATCTTGTTCATAGTATTCCTCCTGATCAAAACATACCACGCTTTTTATTGACAGAGAATTTCGGAATAGTTAGTATTGTATTAACTATTTGTTGATACTAATGGAGACTCTTATGATCAATCCCCTTCTACGAACTTTTCTAACCGTAGCCGATTGTGGAAGTTTCACCAAAGCCAGTGAAAAACTCTTTATTTCTGCAACAGCGATCATGAAACAAATGAATACCCTAGAAGCCCATTTACAACTTCAATTAATCCAGCGTTCCCCAAATGGAATTACTTTAACTTCAGCAGGCGAGATCATCTATCGCTATACCCAGGAAATGCAGGAAATGGCACAAAAAGCCTTAGTAGAAGCTAAAACGACTGAACAATCCAATCACGCAACTTTTTGTATTGGTACCTCACTGTTAAATCCCGCAAAACCATTTATAGATCTATGGTATCAAGTCAACAAAGACTTCCCAAACTATAAATTGCACTTAGTTCCTTTTGAAGACAATCACGAAGGTATTGTTTCCGAAATCGAAAAATTAGGGCATAAATTTGATTTTTTAATTGGAGTATGTGACTCCAAACTATGGTTATCGAAATGTCAATTTACGCCACTAGGACGCTACAAGAAAATGGTTGCGGTATCCAAAGATCATCCGCTCGCAAAACATAAAAAACTGCAAATATCAGATTTATATGGCCAAACGCTTATGATGGTTAAACAAGGAGACTCTGGTGTAAATGATTTTTTACGCAACGATTTAAAAACCAATCATCCTCAAATTCATATTGAAGACACACCACATTTTTATGACTTATCCGTTTTTAATCGCTGTGCAGAAACTAAAAATGTCTTATTAACCATTGAATGCTGGAAAGATGTACATCCAGCTCTGGTCACCATTCCTGTTGACTGGGATTACAGCATCCCCTATGGTCTACTCTATAGCCTGCATGCATCTAAGGATGTCTTGCGTTTTATTGATATTATCCCAAAAAAAAGAAGTTAGCCTTGTGCTAACTTCTTTTCTTATTTAAATAAAGTGGTACGATGATAGGCTTTTTGCCAGTTCATCGTGAATTCACCAACCGCAATTTTCGTACCTGGATGATCCACCATATTCATAATCACATCCGGTGGTAGCGTTTCCGCTTGAATACCGGCTTTAATCAATTCATGGGCTTGGGAGGTATTTTTAAAACTTGCGGCAACAATCTTACTTGGTAAGTTGTTCACTTTTAACATCTCGATTAAATCTTTAACTTCTTGTACACCATCCCCATAATTGCACATACGATTGACATAAGGGGCAAGATATTCTGCTCCATTCATTGCCGCTAAGAACGCTTCATCTGCTGAATAAATAGCCGTAGCCAAGGTATGAATACCTAATTTTTTACATTCTTTAATAGCTTTTAAACCATCTCGTGTAACCGGAATTTTCACATACATATTTTTCGGACGAATTTGCGAAATCTCTTTAGCTTCTTTCATAATGCCATCAAAATCCGTGGCAACAGCTTGAATAAAAAACAATTGATCTTCATCCAAAACATCCGCAATTTCTTTGATAACTACTTCTGGTTCTTTATTTGATTTAGTAATAATCGTTGGGTTTGTCGTAACTCCTGTAACCGTTAATAATTCATTGATTTCTTTAATAGCTTGTACATCAGCTGTATCGATAATTAGTTCCACAATGAATCCTCCTTGTTCTCTATGAGTATTATAATCCCTCCAATCACGAATTCAAGTATTTTTTATTACTTTTTATTATTTTTTATTATTCTTAAATAAATATAAAAAATTCTTTTTTTGAAGATACTTTCAAGTGGACTTTTAAACCAAAACCGCATACACTCAGAACTGTAAGAGAGGCGAATAAAATGAAAAAAGCAACAAAACTTAAAGAAAACGTTTATTGGGTTGGTGCCCGTGATTTAAACTGTCGAAACTTTCATGGTGAGCTATACCCTATTGAAGAAGGAACAACCTATAATGCCTATCTAATTCTAGATGAGCAAACAACTTTAATTGATACGGTAGAAGAAGAATTCACTTCAGATTGTCTAGAGCGAATTCAATCCGTATTAAAAGATCAACCGCTAGATAATATCATCTTGCAGCATGCCGAACCAGATCATTCCGGTGGTTTGATGAAAATAAAAGCTGCTTATCCAAACGCAACAGTCTATGCCAGTCAAGGTTGTGTACGTAATGTAACGACACAATTTCATCCCGATTTTCCAATGAATCCCCTAAAGACCAACGACACATTATGTACCGGAAAATACAATTTCACTTTTGTCGAAATGCAAATGATTCACTGGCCAGACAATATGTTAACGTACTGTCCAGAATTAAAAACCGTATTCTCAAATGATGCCTTTGGTCAACATATCGTCAACTATCAATTGACCGATGAAAACTTAGATAAAAACTATTGCATCGAACAAGCCAAAGAATACTTTGCGAATATCGTACTTTCCTATACAACTCAAGTAAAAGCAAAACTTAACTTGATTCTTTCGATGAATCTAGAAATCGAAGATATTATGCCAGCTCACGGAATCATCTGGCGTAAGTATATTCCAGATATCTTAGAAGCATATCAAGGCTTTGCGGATTCAAAATGTAAACGAAAAGCCGTTATTGTATATGAATCCGTTTGGAAACATACCCAAGATATGGCAGAAGCTTTAGCCGAAGGCTTTGGAGATGCCGGAATGGAAGTAAAAGTTTATAAACTTTCTAATACTCGATCTTCGATTGTCTTCCGTGAACTAATGGATGCTGAAGTTGTATGTGTAGGATCTGGTACCTACAACAATGAGATTTCTTATAGTGTAGGAGCTTTCTTAACTCACTTAAAAGCAGCCAAAGTCAAAGGTAAAAAAGGTCTTGGATTTGGTGCCTTTGGTTGGTTCCCTAAAGTTCCATCCAACATTGATCAAGCCTTAGTTGATAGTGGCTTAACTTCTTGCCATGAAGCAATTGCCCAGGCCTTCAGCCCAAGCCAAGATCAATTAGAAAACTACTATCAAATTGCTCAAGAAATTGCCAAAGATTGTTAAAAAAAAGCCTATCTAGATTTAAGCTAGATAGGTTTTCTTTCGGCAAAAACATGCGAATTTGGAAGTAAACGCAAACCTTTGGGAATCTTATTCTTCATCATTTGGCCATCGCATTTCCCAAAGCCAAATGGAATATCCTGGAAACAAAGCGCATAATAACCTTTTTCTAAAGTACACGGAATGGTATTGCCATGCATATAGGCATCCATTTCTTCTAAGGATACATCCCATTTTTTCTGAAAGGTATCAATCCAAGCTGCATTCATATAGAAAGCATGGGCTGGTTCAAAACGATTCTTTTTACATTCCCCAGCTAAAATTCCCTGACGTATATCATTCACCTTCTTGGTATCTACAAAAGGATGATCCATGACATAGACTTGATCTTTTTGCATATACAGATGCTTTGGAACAAAACCCAATTGTTCTTTAAAAAATGTTTCTACAAAACCAGGCACAGCTTTATCCTTTAAGAGAGGCAAATTGGCAACGCTACCTTCTCTCTTTTTAAACTTGGCTACAAAATGCCCTTCACCACCATCCATCGGAAATACTCGTAAGGTATCTTTAAGATAACCCGGACGACCAAAAGATACATTTGGAGGACATAGTTGCATATCCGGATAGTTTTCTAAAAACCATGTGACAACTTCTTCGTTTTCTTCTTTGGCATAGGTACAAGTCGAATAAACCAGATATCCATCCTTTTTCAAAGCCATATAGGCATTGGCTAAAATTTCTTTTTGCCGTTTCGCACAAAAATCGACATTTTCTTGCGACCATCTTTGACTCGCTGCATCGTGTTTTTTCATCATCCCTTCTCCACTACAAGGAGCATCGACTAAGATTTTATCAAAACAGTTTTTATACGCTGAACAAAGTTTCTTGGTATCCATTGATGTCAATAAGAAATTCTCTACCCCATAACGTTCTAGATTGGAAAGGAGAATCTGTGCTCTTTTTTTATCAATTTCATTGGTCACAAGAAACCCATCTTCTAAACGACTGGCAATCTGAGTGCTTTTCCCACCTGGAGCCGCACATAGATCCAAAACCACATCGGATTTCTGTACATCTAAAATCGTTACCGCACTAGCTGCGCTTGGTTCTTGTAAATAAAAACAACCTGAGATATGTCCGGCATGATTGCCTAATGTTTCATTTACGTAATAACTTTCTTCACAAAACGGACTTTGTACAAGATTAGGAAGTTTAGTCATAGGTTTTTTCGGATTATACCGCAAAGCACGCAACAAAGGCTTTTCATACGATTGGATAAATGCGAGATATTCATCTTGTAGATACATCTTCATCCGCGCTAAAAATTGTTCTTTCATCAGATAAACCTCCTAAAATACTTGTTCTGGACGAACGCGACAAGCAATTGCTGAACAAGTTGCTGGGGCACTCCAGCCACAACCAAACGAAAAATCCGATCCCTTACGAAAATACGCAATCGCTTCGGCTAAAGAAACCCGTAAAGAAAAGACTTCAATATGGGTATGAGGACCAGTAGAATTCCCACTATTTCCGGACTTTGCCAGAATATCGCCTTGGGAAAATTGTTGTCCAGGATAGACATAAATTTGATTGGACAGATGACAAAGCGTCACGGCATACAACTGATTTTGTACAGCCATAATCGTACAAATTGTATTTCCTCCACCATACGGCCAACCACAATAATTTCCTAAATAACCACAATTACTTGGAACAGGGGCATCCGCATAGAGAACAATTCCATTCGCCCCGGCTTGAATGGGTGAATACATGCTGGCTGCTACATCTAGGCCCAAATGCATACCACCCGAAGGATAGCTCCAAGTACCTGCACTGATTGTACCATTTTTTATAAAAGGCATCCACATGCCACTTGCGCCATCAAATTGATAGTTTCCATCCCAAAGACACGAGAATCCCTTCTTATACGAAGGCGCCTGCACCGAACCATAGCTCGGCAAGTTGGATTGACCTTGAATACTTCGATCACTATGAGCTTTGCCCTGATCTTGAATGGTTTGAAACGCATCTTGAAAGCGTAAGCCCAATTTATTCTGAATCGCTTCTAAACGCTTTTGCCACCCCTTGATTTTCTGGATAAGTTTTTTGGCATGGGTAATCTTTTTCTGACTCTGTTTGATTTGTTTCTTTAAGCGGATCTTTTGGTTTTCCAATCTCTTTAATTGTTTACCAGCGCGATAGCGTTTCCAGATCCAAAACGAATTTTTTTGAGACTTTTCCCAGCCTATTTTCTTATCTACGATTTTTTCACTTCTTTGAAAATCCTTTAATAAAGCTTGATTGTTTTTTATTTCTTTCTGTAAATCTGCTGCTTCTACATCCATGTCTTGGGTAAACTCTGCCACTTCTTTTGATAGCTGGGACACATGATTGGCATCAACCATCTCTACTTGTTCTTCCCATTGGCTGATTTGTGTTTCAACCGAAGTCGGTTGGATTTGTGCTCCCATTAAAAAAAAGACAGAGGATTGGATTAAGAACGTTCATACTTCTCCTCCAACTGTCTGTCTCTATATATAAATACGAATAAATTGTTAAAAAAGGATCATTTTTTTAAAAACATTTTATCACTTGATAAAATCATCAGTAAAAATACATTGGTTTTTAAAGGATTGATGGTTCCGTCAACGAAACCATGAATCAAAACAATAGCTAAAATACTTAAGACCAATGAATAGAAAAAGCGATTTTCTTTGCGTACACTGCGCACATGATCAATTAGCGTTTTCACATAACCCAAAAATAGAGCTGTACCTACAAGTCCAAAACAAGAGATACAATCCAAATAGATATTGTGGCAGAATACCGCTTTATGTCCATGGAAGCGTTGATAGATATGAAAATAGGTCCATGGTCCATTTCCAAATAAAGGATAAAGCTTAATGCCTTTGATCGCCGTACGCCATATTTTGACACGATTGGCAATCGTAGAAAAATCATTGAACCGTGGAATCAATTTGGGATAATTAAATACCACAACCAATAAAGCCACAATACAAACCAAATACAAGCCCAACAGCTTCTTAAATCCATTCATGCCCAAAAGAATCGGAATCACAAAGATTAATGGCACTAAAGCTGCACGGCATCCAGTTAAGAATAAAACCGAAAATTGAAATAAAGCAATCACTACATACCAGACTTTTAAAAGGAATTGTTTAGTTTGTAGAAAACGATACAAACAAACTGCCAACATAAATTCCAACATTAGGGCAAAGATATTGGCATTTTGAAAGGTTCCATAAATTCTTCGCTTCGGACTGTTAAAGATATGAAAATCCGTAAACTTATATCCATTTGTCACCGAAATCTGATTGAATTGGAACAAGGCATATACACAAACCACACAAGATAAAATCAAACTGATATCTAAAATATAGGCAAAGACTTTCTGGCTAATATGCTCGCGATAAAATGCGATATATATAACCAATAAAAAGAAAGACATCATAATGCCAGCACCTATCCAGTTCTTATAGACAAGAGAAACAATAACTTCTAACAAAAAGAAGCTATACGTAACAGCCTTACCTTTTTGGGCAAAGATATCTTTTAGAATGTCATACTTTAAAAAAACAATAAAACAAATCACACTCAATAGTACAACAGATATCACATGCGGTAAGAACAAGGAAGCAGCACCAATAATCAACATCCAGTCTACTGGGGTAAAACTCTTTACATCATTTTTTATTGTTTCCATTACATACCCCTAGACTTCTTTGCGCAAGCATCCATGGCTTCTAAAATTGAAGAACGAAATCCCGTCTTTTCTAATACGGAAACGGCTTCAATTGTCGTTCCAGCTGGCGAACAGACCCTATCTTTTAAAACTGCCGGATGAAGATTGGTGTCAAGGACCATTTTTGCCGAACCTAGAACTGCCTGTGCCGCAAACTGAATAGCCATGTCCATAGGCATACCTTCTTTAACAGCTGCATTAGCCATTGTTTCAATAAACACATAAACATAGGCAGGACTTGAGCCAGATACAGCAGTGACGGCATCCATTTGATTTTCTTGCACCGAAGCACATTTTCCAAAACTATTTAAGATTTTTTCTACAAGGGTCATCTCTTCTTGCCTACAAGCACCATTGCATACATAAGCTGTCATACCCTCAGAAACCTGTGCTGGTGTATTGGGCATACAACGCACAATTTTCAAAGTTCTGCCAAAAGCCTTTTCTAATCGATCAAGGGTAAAACCTGGAGCAATCGTTAGAATCAAAACCGTATCTTTCACAAGATCTTTAATTTGCGCAATAACTTTTTCATAAACTTGCGGTTTTACACTCAAGACAAGCACATCGCTTACTTTCGCAACGTCTTCATTCGAAGTTGTTGTTGCGATGCCTAAATCAGAATGAATTTTATCCAACTTTTCTTGCGAACGATTGGACACAAGAAAAGATTCTTTATCAAAATTATGGGAAGCAATCATGCCATGAATCATCGCATTTGCCATATTTCCACAACCAATAAAACCTATTTTCATAAGCGTTCCTCCTAACGTTATTCAGTTTACCATACAAAAAGAAAAAAGCCTTTAAAAAACATAGGGTTTTCTAAAGGCATTGTTTTCATGGTGCCGAAGATAGGACTTGAACCTACGACCTACGCGTTACGAGTGCGTTGCACTACCAACTGTGCTACTTCGGCGTACGCATATTATTTTAAAACAAGTAAAAAAACAATGCAAGTAGAATTCTACTTGCATCGTGTAATCTAAAGTGAATTTTGCGTTCGGGCAATAATCGCATCTTGGGCTTGTGGCATCAAAGAAATAAATTGGGCACAATATCCTGCCACGCGAACAATTAGATCTGTATACTTATCGGGATGTTTTTGCGCATCTAATAAAGTCTCGGTTTGAATGACATTAAATTGATTATGATAAATACCTTTCTTTTGCGAAACGATTAGAAAATCAATAAACTTGTCTAATTGTTGTTGCCCTTCTAAAGAATCTGGTAAAAAGCGCATATTTAAGAGTTGTCCTGCAGCTACTTTCGCATTTGGCAGTTTAGCCACCGAATTAATAACTGCCGTTGGTCCATGTTTATCTGTACCCTGGGTTGGAGAACAACCTTCATTTAATGGAGAACCAGCCATTCTTCCATCTGGCGTTGCACCTACCACAAAGCCATTTGGTACATACGAAGTAATATTCGAAGTAGACATCGTATAACAGCTGACTTCTGGTCCTTTTCCCGTTCGCAAGGTTGTATAGTTAGGTAATAGTTCTAAATAAGAATCAAAGACATCTTTCACAAGTTCATCAACTTCATCGATATCATTGCCAAATTTTGGTGCCTTTAAACAAAGTTTGCGAATCATTTGGGCTTCGATACTCGCCCAGTTTTCATCCATCGCATCCAATAAAGCTTCTAAGGATACTTTCTTTTGATCAAAGACCAATTGTTTGATGGCTTCTAAACTATTTCCTACTACACTTGGTCCAATATTGGATTGACTGATGACATCGTATTTGCAGCCTCCCTCTTTTAGCGTCTTTCCTAATTGCATCGCATTTTGAATAAAACAACTTGCCAATGGTGATGCATCATATTGAACTAAAAAAGAATCACAAATCTTGTCACAAGCAACCGATAAATCGGAATAATACTTAAGATACTTTTTCCAAGCTGACCAAAGTTCTTGATAACTTTCAAAATGGGAATGCATGGAATCAGATACATCCAGCTTCAATAAGCGAATCTTTGTATTGGGATCAAAGCCATTATGTAAGACAATTTCTAAGACCTTTCCCCAGTTCACATACGTCATGCCTGTTGCTCGATGCCCGTATTTTCCCGGAACCCCAGTTTCTACACATCCAATCGGACAATAGTCGAGTGCATCTGCATGGGAAATGCCTAGATCTTCTAATCCTTTTGCGGCCACCTCATCATTAAAAAGACTTGGCATACCACAACCAGTACGAATTAATTTTGCACAGGCTTCCAAAAATCTTCTTGGAGTATGGGCATGAATTCTTGCAGAAAAATTTGGTTCTGCCAAAGCAGTTAAATTCATTGCTTCAATGCAAAGATACGATATTTCGTTCGTTCCATCTTGTCCATTCGGTTTCAAACCACCTACCACAAGGTTGGAATACAAAGGGTATCCTTGAGAAAACTTGGTATGCCCATAAGGTCGTACCTTATTACAACTTGAATTCATCAAAAACATATGGGTAATAATTTCTAAAGCTTTATCTTCCGAGATTTTTCCTTCCGCTAGATCTTTTTGATAGTACGGATAGATATATTGATCAAAGCGCCCGTAACAAAACGAATGTCCATTACTTTCAATCATTTGAAGAACATGAACCATATAGCACACTTCAACAGCTTCATAAAAGCTTCTGGCTCCTTGTTCCATCATCGTTGCTGCCATCTCTGCCATTTCAAGCAATTCTTGTTTCCGCTTAGGATCTTGGCAAGTATGTGCTTCTTTTTGAGCCAAAAGGCCATAGCGTTTAAAATAGCACAGAGCTGCTTCTAAGCTAATTATGACCGCTTTATAAAAATCGATTTGATGCGCTGAAAGTTGTGAATTCAATAATTTTTCTTTTGCCTCATTGATCAGCGAACGAAAACCTCTTTTTAATAATGTTGGATAATCCGGAACAATATGCCCATCCCCACTCATGCTGATACCACCGCGGTGAATGACCCCTTGTTTTTCTGCCAATAGAATTTCTTCAGGCATTGCAGCATTCACAGCATCTTCATGGGTATGCCTATGCCAATAAGGCGCAATGGATAAAAGATCTGCTTTAGTTTGGTCATCAATCGCAAAGACATCACCTTCCCGTTTTTCAAAAGTATCCAGTTCATCAATGACCCAATCAATAGAATATTCAGGAAAAATCGGTGCGGCAAAATTCCGACTTGCCTGATTTCCAAAAATCAGAGAATCTTCTTCCAAATAAATATCCATATGTGTTAGCGTATGCGCAAAAGCTTTGGCTTTACGAAGGATATAAGGGTCTTGTTCAGTTTGTTGAAAAGATTCGGTATACAATAAAGCTCTTTGCGAACAAATGCTGGCTTTACGGTTCTGCATCCGTTTTTGTAGTCGAGCAAGTCTTTCCCGGTCTAACTCTTTTGGTGAAAGAATCAAATAATCTCGCATAAAGTTCTCCTTTTCTTCACTATAGCATCCTAAACAAGCATTTTCAATCACATTATGTTCGTTTATGATTACTTCAGAAACAAAAAAAACTGAAACAAGTTTCCTCATTTCAGCTTTGATCATTTAGTTTTTAGCATCTTCTATGGCTTGATAATCTTTAATGGATTGTTTGATTGATGAAATCATATCATTGTTCGAATCAATTTCTTTTTGTAGCTCTTCTTCAGTAAAACCATACGATTCCGGATCACTTTGATAGCTCAATAAAGATTCTCCGTATTCCTTATATGTTTTTAATTGGGCTTTTAAATCCGCAATTTCATCTTCATAGCTATTTGCCAAAGCTTGTTCCTGATCAACTAAATCCGAGAAATTTGTTCCCGTGATTTCTGTAGCCAAGTTATCAATCGTCTGTTTATCCGCATCGGATAGAGATTGATACACATCCACATAATTTAAAATCATCTCTTTTTCTTGATCAGTATAACTGAGCCAATTAGAAATATAATCTTGAAGACGGGTCAAAGCTTCCTGCTTCGATTGTTGGTTTTTCACTTTCAATTCTTTAAAGATCTTCGTTAGCTTAGAACCAGTTTGTTCTTTAAAATACGCATTGATATCCTGCTTTTGTGAATCCAATAAGCGATTGTATTTTGTCTTATAGCCCAATAACTCACTCTTCTCCGTATCACTGGACATATCCCATTCATCCGCATATTCTTGCAACTTATTATATGTTTCTTGCATAGATGGCGTAATGGTATGCGCTGGATCATAAACCAATGTCTTATATGCATAGCCTGTTAATAAAAGAGCTAAAACACAGACACAGACAAGAATAGAAATCAAACGTGTCTTAAAACGGAAACGGCGTTTTTCGGATTCGGTTAAAACACCATGCGTTTCTACATCATCAGGATCAGTTAACGTTCTTTGCAGACGCTCTAATTTTATTCGACCGGTTTGTGTAGTACGAATCAAAGTATCCGTCAAAGACAAGTCATGGGTATTTTTTCTTTGTCTCGATAATGGACGATCTTTTTCATCCACACGAATCAAACGCGTACGCGTAATCGTATGACGATCGCGATTTTGTTTTTGATCCAATTCTTTTTGAATAGATTTCAAAGAATCATCATCGCTATCGTATTGAATCGAACGGGTTGTAAAATCCGGAATATCCAAAGAATGTTTCTTACGATAATCTTTTTCTTCCTGACGAATCGGTTTCTGTCCTCTTTGTTTACGTAATTGGTCTAAAGCATTTTCTAAGCGACCTTCGGCAGCCATTTTCTCTTCTGGACTCAAAGGTAGATCTTTTTCCTCTTTTGTAGAAGAATGGCTTTCTTTTTGGGAATCCAAAAGAGCTTTTGTATAATCATCTATTTCATTTTTTGTATCTTTATCCATTCTGAACCTCTTAACGGTATTATTTTAGCATAGGAAAGGTAAAACAATTCATAAAAAAAACGAGCCAACGCTCGTTTCTACGCAAATGGTGCCCAGGGCCGGACTCGAACCGGCACGGTATCGCTACCGGTGGATTTTGAGTCCACTGCGTCTACCAGTTTCACCACCCGGGCGTTGCTCAATTATCTTAACGTAAATAGTCCTACAATGCAAGTATAAATTGGAATTTTTTTATTATAATTGTATAATAAGCTCACAAGCCAGGAGGATTTATTATGAAAGTACTTGTCGGATTAAGTGGTGGTGTAGATTCAGCTGTAGCAGCTTATCTATTAAAAAAACAAGGACACGATGTAACGTGTTGTTTTATGCGTAATTGGGATAGTTTTGCCAATAACGACATTGCCGGAAATCCCACCATTCAGGATGATACTTGTCCTCAAGAACAAGACTATATGGATGCCTTAGCCGTTGCGAAAAAATTAGATCTTCCCTTGCAACGTGTCGATTACATTAAAGAATACTGGGATCATGTATTCACGACTTTCCTAGAAGAATACAAAAAAGGACGTACACCAAATCCTGATATTCTTTGTAACAAATATATAAAATTTGATTCTTTTTATAAAAGAGCCATGGATCTTGGTTTTGACATGGTAGCTACTGGCCACTATGCATCGACAACCTATCAAAATAATTTTAACTATTTATCTAGAGCCTTGGATCAAAATAAAGATCAAACCTACTTTTTATGTCAAGTGGATAAAGATGCTTTTCAACATACCCTTTTCCCATTGGGAAATCTGGAAAAGCCCGAAGTTCGTAAAATTGCCAAAGAATTAGAATTAGATTCGGTTTCCACAAAAAAAGACAGTACAGGTATCTGTTTTATTGGTGAAAGAAACTTCCGTCAATTTTTATCCAACTATCTTCCAAGTAAAACAGGAAAGATTGTCGATATTGATACCGGAAAAGTTGTTGGAGAACATGTAGGTGTCTTATATTACACAATTGGACAAAGAAAAGGCCTAAACATTTCAACGGTTCGTGGTCCTTGGTTTGTGATTGGAAAAGATGTACAAAAGAATATTTTATTTATCTGTCATACCGATCACCAAGACTGGTTATATTCCGATTCTTGTTTAGTAAAAAATATTAACTGGTTAGTGGATGATGCCTATACGATTCCAAAAGAATGTACAGCTAAATTCCGCTATCGCCAAAAAGATCAAGATATTCAATTAGAAATCATCGATGAAACGACCGCAATGGTTTATTATCCGCAAAAAATTGCTTCCGTCACTTGTGGACAAGAAGCCGTATTCTATGATGGAAATATCTGTCTAGGTGGTGGCGTGATTGAAGAAGTCTATCGCGATCACAAAGATTTAAATCAAACCATTCTGCAAACATATGAGGCTAAAAACAATGGATGAAGTCATTCACGCAAAACTCACTTATATCATATTTGAAAATCCGGTCAATCATTATATGGTTGGCCAGTTTTCCGATACCGATACCTATCATATATTTACCGCAACTGGTACGATGTTTGAACCCAAAGAAGATCAAGTCTATACCTTAACTGGTAACTATACCGTTCACCCAAGATATGGCAAACAATTTCAATTCATCAAAGCCGAACACGAATTACCTTCTAGTAATGAAGCAATCGTGCGCTTTCTTTGTAGCGATACCTTTCCTACCATTGGTAAGAAAACCGCAGAATCGATTGTTGAAACGCTAGGGGAAGATTGTCTCATGCAGATCAAAGAACATCCTAAAAATCTGCATAAGGTACCCAAACTCACACAAAAACGTATCGATATTTTAGTGGAAGGCATTCAATCCTATGATGGTTTTTCTAAAACCTATTCCGAACTGATCGCTTATGGCCTTGAACCAGCTAAAATTTCCTTATTAGAACAAAATTATGAAGATGTTCTCACAACGCTAAAGGAGAATTGTTTTCGTCCGTATTATGAAGTCTATGGGTTTGGCTATAAAAGTGCCTGTAAAATAGCCGATGGTATGCAAGTAGATGCCAAAGACACAAAACGCCAAGATGCATTTATCTATGAAACTTTACGCAACCTTTCGATGCGTTCAGGCAATACCTATATATTAGCTTCTACGCTCTTTGCCCAATTCCCGCAAGTCAATCCGCAACAAATTATGGATTCTTTAGATCATTTAGTGGATATGGATGTGATCACCCAGAAGGAACAAAAGTATTATCCATTTCATTTGTATGAGGAAGAAAAAGCCATTGCAGATCTATTAAAAGCCCATCAATTCAAAGTGGATCCCGTAGATCAAGAAACCTTGGATCAATACATTAAAGAAATCGAATTTGCGAATGTGATCGCATACGATCCGATTCAAAAAGAAGCAATTAATACCTTCTTCAAAAAATCCTGTATGATTCTAAATGGTGGTCCTGGAACTGGAAAGACAACGATTGTGAAAGGGATTCTTCAAATGTGTAAAAGCATTTATCCGGAAGCCATCATTCAATGTTGTGCCCCAACCGGACGAGCCTCTAAACGTCTAGCCCAATTATCCGGTTGTAACAGTAAGACCATCCATTCTTTATTAAAGTGGAATATGGAAGATAATACCTTTGGCTATAACGAAGACAATCCATTAACCGCAGATTTTTTAATCGTCGATGAATTCAGTATGGTAGATACCCATCTCTTTGCCAATCTTTTACTGGCCTTGCCAAGTCGCTGTCGAATCCTTTTAATTGGTGATGAAAATCAGTTAGAAAGCGTAGGTCCAGGAAAAGTTTTCCAAGATATCATTGCTGCAAATGTTTGTCCAATTGTCCATTTAGAAAAGATCTATCGACAGAGTCATGGGAGTGGAATTGTCGAACTAGCTTCGCAAATTCGCCATAATCAAACATGTCAATACCAGGACGGTGTACAATTCATCGAAAACTACACCAATGAAATTCTTCCCACCGTTTTACGTATTGCACAAAATTACAATGCAGATACCCTGCAAGTATTAGCCCCAAAATATAGCGGTGCTGCGGGTATTGACCAAATCAACCAGGCAATGCAAGCAATCTACAATCCCAAAAGTGTAGATAAAAAAGAAATCACGATTGGTGCTACCACCTTTCGGGAAAAAGATAAGATCATGTTATTAAAAAATCTAGCGGATGAAGAAGTATACAATGGAGATATGGGAACCATTGTATCCATCGAAAAGAATAAACAAGACTATTGTGTCAGTGTAGACTTTGGTCACTGTATGGTCGACTTTACAATGGACCTCTTATATTATTTAAAACATGCCTACTGTATTTCCATTCATAAATCTCAAGGTAGTGAATATCCAGTGGTTTGTTGCATCGTCGATCAAAGTGCGACCCATATGTACAATCAAAGAATTTTATATACAGCCATCTCGCGCGCCAAAAAAGAACTCTTTATCATTGGCCAAAAAAGACTCTTTGAAAATAGTATCCAGATTAAACAAAAGCACATACGTCAAACCTCATTACTTGATATGCTGAAAAAATAGGCACCGAATTCGGTGCCTTTTAGTCTGCATAATTATCCCAGATCGTCGTACTATATATTTTATCCACTTGGGGCTGATTTAAATATTTCTTATCCATCATAGCTTCCAAGACCAGTTTTTGCCGAGCTTTAGCTTTCTGTACATTTTCCGCCGAAGTTAATTCATAAGTAGCAGGTGATTGTGGAATGCCTGCTAAAATCGTACATTGTGCATCTGTTAAATCTTCTGGTACTTGACCAAAATAGCCTTGACTGGCTTCATAAATACCAGAATACCCATTTCCATAATTGATTACATTCACATATAACGCAAAGATTTCCTCTTTGGAGTAACGTCCTTCTAGTTCCTTCGCAAAATAGAATTCCGCCGTTTTCCATTGCAGATTCGAATCATACGTTCCATAAAGATTCTTTGCCAGTTGCTGAGTAATGGTTGAGCCACCGGATTTTAATAATCCTGGTAATACCTGGCTGGCCAAAGCACGAGCTAAGCCTTTATAATCCACTCCATCGTGTTCAAAGAAGCGTCGGTCTTCAATCGAAACCGTAGCCCGAACTAAGGTTTTTGGCAATTCCCCATACGAAACAAAAGTTGGATCGGATTCGACTTGATCAACAAGGGTTGTGATAGGTGCTTGCGTTGAATAGCTTCTATATTCTTTATAGCCATATAAAGCAATACCGGCCAGGGCAAACACACAAACCATCACAAGGATAAATAGTATGCGGCCAATTTTTTTCATAGAACCTCCTTAAAAAAAGAAGAGTGCCTTCGCACTCTATCATCCATTATCGGTTTTGATTCACAGATTTCATAATTTGACGAATCTGTGCTTCACTAGGTTTACGTCCCATCTGTAGAAACATTGCACGAATCATTTTTTCATTGATAGGTGGGTTTTCTTTAATTTCTTTTTCAAACTTCTTTTTCGTGAAATAGAAACCTAAAAAAGCTCCAATAATAACGCCTACTAATGTAAATAAAATTGAACTTAATCCCGACATAAAAAACTCATCCTCGCTATCTACTTGCTTATTTTACTATCTTTTTTTGGCTTTATCAACTATTTAAAGAACTATGTGATAATGTGTGAAAATCATTCAAATAAGGTTCCTTGTTGATAGGCTTCTTGTTCTTCTTTGGGCCAAAAACCTTCTTGTATATGCGTTAATGGACTTTGAATCGTGAACTCATTCAGCTTTCCAAATGGTGTTGAGAATGTAGCCGAGGCATTCATTAAAGAAATATCTTTGGCTTCAAAATGTATTGGATCTTCACTCATTAAATCAAAGCCTTGATTTGCTTCAACCGCATAAATAGATTTTACATATACCGGATTGGATTTTACCCACTTATACAAGCGATTTCCTTTAGCTGGACGCTTTAATTGGGCAATTTCTTCAACTTTCAACCGTTTCATCTGCGCCTTATCCCCAACTAAGAGAACTTGTTTATCGGCTTGAAGAATTGTCACATCCGCAATGCAATCCTCTTTTCCCAGATTCATAGCCTTTACCCCTTTCGTACGTAAAGTCATCATCGCAACTTCTTGCGCACTATATTGTAAGGCATAGCCTTGTTGGCTGACTACCGCAATACTATCTTCTGGTGAATACGACAAAGTAACACTCACAACTTGATCCATAGAACCAATCTTCATACAAACCATCGACTTATTGTTGCGGCTGACTTCAAAATCACTGAGACGAGAACGTTTAATCATGCCAAATTGACTTGCCATAATGACCTGTACATTTGGATTAAAAGAACGTAAGAAATAAGCTTGAATGATTTTTTCATTCGAATCCATCTTGATGTAGTTACCTAAATGAGAGCCTAGATCTTTCCACTTACCTTCTTCGATTTCATAAACCGGAAGATATCCATATGTACCTCGATTGGTAAAGAACAACAAAGTATCCAAAGTACTACAAGAACCATACGCCAATACTGAATCCGAATCCTTCATACCCGTTGGATCGGTATTAGAAGCATTGTAGCTACGCATGGATACTTTTTTAATATAGCCATCACGCGTAATGGGAACCATAACCATTTCATCCGCTACCATCGCACGCTTATCGATAACGATTTCTTGCACTTTTGCCTGAATTTCTGACAAACGTGGCGTATGAATCTTCGCATTGATTTCTTCTAATTCTTCAATCAAGACTTGATGTAAAGTATTCACATCCGTTAAAATCGCATGCAGACGTTTCATCTCTTTTTTCAACAAGCTTTGTTCCTGCTTCAATTCTTTTACATCCGTATTCGTTAAACGATATAAACGCATTGTCACAATGGCTTCGGCTTGTTGTTCGGAAAAGTCAAAACGCTCAATCAAATTCTTTTTCGCATCGGCTTTATTTTTAGATTGACGAATCAAATGAATGATTTCATCCATAATCGAAACCGCACGAATCAAGCCATCGACAATATGCGCACGTTTTGATTTTTGTTCATAATCAAACTTACTGCGCTTTAATACAACATCTTCCCGGTGTTTAATAAAGGCATCCAAAGAATCTGCCAGTGACATCTGCACAGGGGCTTTATCCACAATGGCAATCATGTTGTAGTTATAAGAAACTTGTAAGTCGGTATTCTTATACAAATAATTCAATATTTGTTCGGTATCAATGTCCTTTTTAACATCGATCACAACGCGCAATCCGGTACGATCACTTTCATCACGAACATCTAACAGGCCATCAATTTTTTTATTCAAACGAATTTCATCGATTTTCTTAACCATCTGTGATTTCACAACATCATAAGGAATCTCATAAATCACAATCTGTTGAATGGTACGCGTTTGTTCAATCCGAACTTTCGAACGCACCATTACCTTGCCACGACCGGTTTGAAAAGCTTGTTTAATACCATCCAGACCCATGACAATACCACCGGTAGGAAAATCCGGACCTTTCACAAATTGCATCAATTCTTCTAAAGTACAATTGGCATGTTGAATTCGATAAATACAGGCATCCACGACTTCATTGAGATTATGGGGTGGAATATTGGTCGCATACCCGGAAGCAATTCCGGTAATTCCATTGGTTAATAAATTAGGATAGCGAGCCGGTAAAACCGTTGGTTCTAACTTTTCATCAGAAAAGTTTGGTGCCCACTCTACGGTATCCTTATCAATATCCTCTAATAAATAACTCGAAATTTCGCTTAAACGCGCTTCGGTATAACGCATGGCAGCAGCTGGGTCATCATCAATAGATCCATTGTTTCCTTGCATATCCACTAAAGGATTGGTAATTTTCCAGTTTTGCGATAAACGCACCATGGCTTCATAGACCGAACTATCCCCATGAGGGTGATAGTTACCAATTACATTACCTACGGTTTTAGCCGATTTTCGATATGGTTTATTGAAGGTATTTCCATCCTCATACATCGCATATAAAATACGTCTTTGTACGGGCTTCAAACCATCTCTGGCATCAGGAAGTGCACGCTCTTGAATAATATACTTGGAATAACGCGCAAAGCGATCCGACATGATATCTTCTAAATTATCGTGCAGGATATGTTCTTCTATCGTTTGTTTCTTTGCCATTAATCCACCTCCTGTACATAATCATCTTCCAGAGTAAACTCTACATTATCTTCAATCCAGGCACGACGGAGGTCAGCCCGATCTCCCATAAATTCGGACACACGACGTTCGGCTAAAGCGGCATTATCAATGGATACACAAAGCAGCGTTCGGGTTTCTGGATTCATTGTCGTATCCCATAATTGATTGGCGTTCATCTCACCCAACCCTTTATAACGGGTAAGCGTATAGCCACTCTTTAATTCTTTTCGCTTTTGATCCAGTTCATCATCGCTGTATAAATAGTATTCTTCTTTTCCTTTGACAATTCGATATAAAGGTGGTAAGGCAATATAAAGCATGCCCTTATAAATCAAATCTCGCATATAGCGCCAAAAGAACGTCAACAATAAGTTTTGAATATGTGCCCCATCATCATCGGCATCGGTCATAATAATGACTTTATGATAGTTGGAATCTTCTGCTGAAAATTCTTTTCCTACCCCAGCTCCCAGACAATGAATAATTGTATTTAACTCTTCATTTTTTTCTACGGCATCCAATTTTGCCTTTTCGGTATTTAAGACCTTTCCTCTGAGTGGCAAAATCGCCTGGTATTTTGAGTCACGACCTTGTTTTGCCGAACCACCAGCAGAATCCCCTTCGACGAGATACAATTCTTTTCTTCTAGCATCCTTCGATTGGGCACTAGCTAGTTTTCCCGACAAGATTCGTTCAGTACGTTGTTTCCCTTTGCCTTTGCGGGCATCCAAACGGGCTTTACGTGCAGCCTGACGGGCATTGGCAGCGGAGATAATTTTGCGAACCAAAGCATCCGCCACTTCTTTATTCTCTTCTAGAAAATACCGTAAATTTTCACTGACAACCGTATCCGTAGCCTGACGGGCTTCAGGTGTTCCCAGTTTTTCTTTGGTTTGGCCTTCAAATTGTAGATAATCTTCTGGAATCGTTAAGTTGATAATCAAGGTCAAACCTTCTCGGACATCTGAACCATCAAAACCCTTATCTTTTTCTTTTAAGAAACCATTTTTACGAGCATATTCGTTAAAGACTTTCGTAAAAGCTTGTTTCGCACCCGTTTCATGCGAACCTCCATCGTGCGTTCGTACCATGTTGGTAAAAGAAAAGATATTTTCCTGGTATTGATCGGTATATTGAAAAGAACCTTCTACTCGAATATCATTGGAAACTCCATCAAAGTTCACCGGATCATGCATAGCTGTACGGTCTTTGTTGATTTCTTCAATAAAGGCCTGTAGACCTTTTTCGTATTGATACACTTCTTGACGCTTTTCTTTGCGCTCATCAGTAACCACGATTTTTAAACCATTTAGTAAGAACGCATCTTCTTGGGCTCTTTCACAAATCTTGGAAAAAGAAAAACGATCCGCTTTAAACAAGGAAAAATCCGGTAAGAACGTAACCGTACTTCCGGTTCGGTTGGTTTTTCCTTCATGTTTTAAAGGACTGATTTTCTTATCTCCATGCTCAAAGGTCATCGACCAGACATCTTTTCCGTCATAGACAGTAACCTTACACCATTGGCTTAAGGCGTTTACAACACTGGCACCAACGCCATGTAGACCACCTGCATTCCGATAGCCACCTTGGCTGGTAAACTTTCCTCCTGCATGTAAAACAGTAAATATAACTTGTAAAGTAGAAACCCCACTGGCGTGTTTACCAACTGGCATTCCACGACCATGATCTTCAATGGTTACACTTTGATCTTTATTTAAGGTAATATGGATTTCATTTCCGTATCCATTCAATGCTTCATCAATCGCATTGTCTAATATTTCCCATACTAAATAATGAAGACCTTTTGAATCGGTTGACCCAATATACATTCCGGGTCTTTTTCTGACCGCATCCAAGCCTTCTAAAATCACAATACTTTGTTCATTGTATGCATTATTTGGCATGTCATCACCCTTTCATCCAAGCTAAAATTATACGGGAAAAAAGCACATTTCTCAAATTTTTCCGCACTGGCAACTACACTTAACTACTTTTATGTTAAAATGGTTGCGAGGTGAATATATGGTTACAAATATCGTCTGTCTTGTCCTTGGCTATCTATTAGGATCGATTCCTTTTGCCCTAGTCATAGGTAAAGTCTTTTATCATACCGATGTAAGAAAATATGGTTCAGGTAATCTAGGAGGAACCAATGCCGGTCGCGTCTTAGGCAAAAAAGTCGGCGCCTTGGTCATTGTCTTTGATGCTTTAAAAGTTGTCTTAGCCGTTGGAATTGCCCAGCTCGTAAGTGGAAGTGCCATTGCGACATGGACAGGACTTATCTGTGTGGTTGGTCATTGTTGGCCAGTGTTTGCGCACTTTAAAGGCGGAAAAGGTGTAGCTAGTACCTATGGTTTTCTCTTAGCTATTTCTATCTTTATCTTCCGCTCGCCCTTTTATTTCATTTTACCGTTGATCATGTTTTTGATTATCCTGTATTTATTTAAGTTTGTTTCATTGGCAAGTATTACCGCCTTAATTACATCCAGCTTATATATTACTGGAACCAGTCAAATCATGGATGTGAATCAATGTTTTATCTTGATTGCCAGCTGGTGTATGACCTTATTAGTCATCAATCGCCACCATTCCAATATCCAAAAAATTCGTGACGGAAATGAAAATACGATTAAGTGGTTGTAAGAACTTTGACACTTCTGTTTGTTAGAATGCAAATGGAGGTGTTTTTTTATGAACAATTTTATTTACTATGACTATGCCAGCAGCTCGGTATGCAAAGTCCAAGAAGATCAATCCGATTTTGTGAAAGCCAGCAACATTCCCAGTTATCTCAATCAATTGTGTTTGGAAAATGGATCGAGTCTGCAAGGCCGCAAAGATGCCTACAAGTACATCATGCATCAGTCTAAATTCATTCCCATTCGTATTCATTCCAGTTTGATTTATTTCCCCACCAAAGCCGTTGCTGATCCTGAATGCATTTGGATCAACTACTACTCGATTGATTATGTCAACTATCGAAAAAAAAGCTGTACCATCTTTTTTCTAGATCATACAGCTTTACATTGTGCTAATTCAAAACGAATTAAACATATTCTTCAATCCATCGGTCAATATGTGCAACGGTTCTAACATCCCTTGCATCCTTGACAGGAAGACTCTTTTAAATTCTTTTCATAACGCAAAGTATCGATGGCACACGCATCAAACATCACTAATGCATCTTCATCAAGGCGATTCACTTCCACAATCGAATATACTGGATAAGGTGCTTCAAACCTTTCTTTAAACATATCAAGAAACTTTCCTTTATTATCCAAATTCGATAAGTAAACAGTCATCTTTACAATATGCCGACAAGCCAAATTATAACATGCCAACAAATCTTCCATCTTTTCAAATACCGAACGACATTGTTCATCAAACGTCTTTCCTTGTCCGAGTTGTCCAGACACAAAGACAAAATCTCCTAACGCAACAATATTCGAAAACCCATCCGCATTATGACTTTTCGCTTTTAAAAATACATTCATAGGACCACCTCAACTGTATTATACGTCTTGGTCTTGGTCTTCCAAAGTATTTTGCACAAGAATCTCACGTGGCTTGCTTCCCTGACTTGGACCAATAATGCCTTCCAACTCTAAACAATCGATTAAACGCGCCGCACGTGAATAACCTACTGAGAATCTTCGCTGAATTAAAGAAGTACTGGCTTTCCGTGATTGAATCACAAAATGTTTCACATCTTCATAGAGTGGATCACTGGAAATCTCTTGGACCTGGCCCCCTTGCGAAGCAATTTCTCTTAATTGAATAAAAGCATCATCGTATTGTGGTTTGGCCTGTTCTTTCACATAGTCACAAATTCGATTCACTTCCTCATCTTTAATAAAGACACCTTGAATACGATCCGGACTGGTCTTGCCATTAGGTAAATAGAGCATGTCTCCATTACCTAGTAAACGCTCTGCCCCCGCTTGGTCTAAAATCGTACGTGAATCAACCGCTTGCGAAACCGCAAAGGCAATTCGGCTTGGAATATTAGCTTTAATGACACCCGTAATGACATCAACACTTGGTCTTTGGGTTGCGACAATCAAATGGATACCAGCCGCACGTGCCAATTGGGTAATACGTTGAATACTGGCTTCTACTTCTTTTGCGGCTACAAGCATTAAGTCAGCTAACTCATCAATAATAACGACTAGACTTGGCAACGGTTTTAAATTTTCATCGGGATGCGATTGAATATACTTATTGTAAGCCGTAATATTTCGCACCCCAAGTTCTCCAAACAAGTCATAGCGATGATCCATCATGCTGACGACAACTTTTAAAGCCTTGTTGGCCATATCCCCATCGGTAATGACTGGTGCAATCAAATGCGGCACATTTTTATAAGGCGTGAATTCCACTTTTTTTGGATCAATTAAGATCAACTTCACTTCATCTGGTCGCGTACGCATTAAAAGCGAACAAATGATCGAATTGACACAAACCGATTTACCAGAGCCCGTTGCTCCGGCAATCAATAGATGGGGCATTTTATTTAAAACCCCATAAACATTGGTTCCCATCAAATCTTTTCCCAAGCAGAATAAAAGCTTTTTATTGGCATCACTACTAGGAATCGAACGCATTAAATCTTTCATTTGCACCATGCTGTTTTCCACATTGGGAATTTCAATACCAACGGCATTTTTGCCTGGAATCGGTGCTTCGATACGAATATCGGTAGCAGCTAAGCCCATTTTAATATCGTATTGAAGATTCGAAATCTTATTCACCCGAACCCCAAGTTCTGGTTTGATTTCAAACTTTGTGACACTTGGTCCAATATGAATCTTAACAAGTTGGGCTTCCACACCAAATTCATTTAGAATTTCAATCAACTTGCGTCCTTGCTCTTTTGCAGCCGTGGCATTTACACTGTTCTTCGACTTCTTTTCAACAGGATCAAGAACCGATAAAGAAGGTAATTTATAGTCTTTATACACTTCTTCTTTAAATGGCATATAAACTGGAGCCGGTTCCTTTTTCTTTTCCTTTACCACCTTTTTCTTAGGCTTTTTTACAACTGGTTCATCTTGACTGGAATCAATGGGTTCTGGAACATGAACTTCTTGAAAAGGATTGATTTCTTCGGCTTGATCCATATCGAGCAATAGATCATCCATTTCCACTTCTTTTTTCGCTTTTTTCTTAACCACTTTTTTGACTTCTTTTGCCTTTGGTTTTGCTTTTCGATTCCGCAAAGCATCCAATAAAACATCATAGCTGATCAATAGCAAACCAATTAATACAAACAAGAAGACAAAGACATATGAGCCGATGACATCAAAAAGTGAAACAAATACACAATAGAGAAAAGCGCCCAATAAACCAGCTGGCGTTGCCCTGCCATGAATCACAATATCGCTAAAGTTGCTCAATGTTTTTATGAAATTGCCAAATTTAGAAATCTCCGGTGCATATTTAAACTCTCCAATAGATTCAAACAATAACCAGGCAACTAACAATAAGCCAACACCGACACTATAGCGAGCAGGAATATTAAGACCATCGCGTTTCACTAAAGATACAATGCTGAAGGCCATGGCTAGAATCAATAAAGGAATCGTCAAAACTCCAAATAGATAGTTTACGAATCCATAGAGAAGTTCACCTACAATGCCAAGTTGCATAATTGTGATAATAGATAATGCAATGCCAAAAAGTAACAGACACACTCGAACTAAATTCGATTGTGTCTGTGTAGTTGTTTTCTTTTTGGTGGTTTTACGTTTCGTACTTTTCTTTTTACGTTTGGCAGCTGCCATAAAATCACCACTTTCTAAGCTTTATTACGATTAATTTCCATAATGACCGGTAAAATCATTGGTCGTTTTGCGGTTTGTTTATACAGATAGCGACTGACTTTATCGCGGATCCGACCGCGCGTTTCCATGTTGTCATATTTTTTCTTGCTAACGTCTTCTTCAATGGTATCTTCCATGATTTTTGCGACATCTTTGGTAATATAATCGGCATCTTTTAAATAGATCAAACCACGGGTTTGCACATCGGGTCCATTGATAACTTTCTTAGTTTTGGCATCAATTCCAATTGCTAAGATCAGAACACCATCGGTAGAAAGAATCTCACGATCCTTTAAAACCACACCGGCCATATCCCAGTTTTCTTTTCCGTCAATCATGGTATCTTTTAATTCAAATTCCTGACGGCAACTCACTAACTTACCATTTTCAAATTGAGCCACCTGGCCATTATCCAAAATAAGAATGTGATTCAGATTATATCCCATATCGGTTGCCAATTTGGCATTCGCATACAATAAACGATATTGTCCTTTGACCGGAATATAGTATTTTGGACGAAGCATGAATAACATCATCTTTAAATCTTCAATGGAAGGATGCATGCTGACAATTTTCGAAGCAAGGTTAACAATTACCCCGCCTTCTTTACAGATATCATTCTCCATAGAGCTATAGTCTTTTTCCGCACCAGGTACAACCGGACTGGCAATACAGATAATGTCATCGTGGGTAAAGTCAATATGATCGACTTCATTATTGGCAATATTGTTGATGGTTTTAAATAAAGATGGTCCTTGTTGCGAAATGATCACAACTACATTTTTCATCTTATTATCAAAGTGTTTTTCATCAAGAATATATTTTTCATCTACCTCGTAACCAATGTTCGTTAACGATTGCAACAAACGTTTGGATTCTGGGGTATAGAATAACATCTTGCGATTAAAAGCAATACAAGTCTCAATGATTTCCTGAAGCCGATAGACACTTTGCAGATAAACACTGACAAAGATACGTTTCTTTTCATTGTGTTGCAGTACTTCCGCAAAATGCGGAGCTAAACGATGATTTGGTGAAGTATGACCAGAACGATCAGCTCCTTTACTTTCTTGCATCAACAAGAAGACCCCTTCGGTACCAAGTTTGGATAAAGTAGCTAAGTCGCCACGATACGCAAGATCTAAGTCATCATAGTCTTCAATAAATTCACCCGAATAGACAATGTATCCTTGTTTGGTTGAAATGGCCAATCCAAACGTTCCAGGATACGCATGCGTAATCGGATAGAAAACCACTTTATGAGAACCAACTTTACGTGTTTCTTGGCGTTTTACCGTAGTAACACGACAATTTTTAATCTTCATCCGGCGAATCTTCTTTTGAATTTCTTTTGCCGCCAATGGTGAAGTATAAACGGTAGTTGGAACTACATTTAATAAATAAGGTAAGGCACTCATTACATCATCGTGTCCATGAGTGATAAATACCCCAACGACGCGATCTTTATTTTCTTCTAAATATGTGAAATCTTGAATGATAAATTCAATACCCAAAGAATCTTTCGGATCTGGGAATTTAATTCCAGCTTCAATGATATAAATTTCCTGGTCAATTTCGACACAGATCATATTTTTTCCATCTTCATCTTGCCCACCAAGTGTGAAAATACGAATTTTTTCTTTCTTTGAAACTGGTTTACGGGAAGTATTTGGCATAAGTCCTCCGTTCTTTCTATTATTTGTTTTTATTATATCACACTGCTTTTCCATCTAAAGAGAAGGTTTTGGCACATTCGATCTTCACATCGACAATTTGACCTACCGCAATATTTTCTCCCGTAAAGTTTACAATTTTATTGGTGTCGGTATAGCCTGTATAGACGTTTTCATTCTTTTTGCTTGGTCCATCCACTAAAACTTTTACGGTACGGCCGACATAAGCTTGATTCTTTTCTAAGGCAAAATCATTCCATGTCTTATTTAAGATGGCTAAACGTTTGGACTTCGTCTCTTTTGAGATAGAATCTTCCATACGTGCTGCAGGCGTTCCTTCACGAGGTGAATAGATAAAGGTAAACGCATTATCAAATTTACAATACTTCACCATATCTAAAGTATGTTGGAATTGTTCATCCGTTTCATTTGGGAAACCTACAATAATATCGGTACTAATAGCAACATTCGGTATGCGACTGGAAATCTTATCGAAGAGTTCCTTATAAGATTCTGCCGTATAACGACGTCCCATTCGCTTTAATACATCGCTGTCCCCGGACTGCATGGGAAGATGAACAAATGGCATGATGTTATCGTATTTTGCGATAATGTCAATCATCGCATCCGAAAAATCCCATGGATGACTCGTTGTAAAACGAATCCGAGGAATACCGATTTTTGCGGTTTCTTCTAACAAGGTCGCAAAATCATAATCGGTATGAAGATCTTTTCCATACGCATTTACATTTTGCCCCAATAAAGTAATTTCTTGATAGCCTTCATCTTTTAATTCCTGCACTTCTTTTAAGACTTGATCCATGGTTCTGGAGCGTTCTTTTCCTCTAGTATAAGGAACAATGCAATAAGTACAGAACTTATCACATCCATACATGATATTGACCCAGGCTTTATAGTTACCAAAGCGATGTACTGGGAGGTTTTCATAGACTTCCCCTTCTTTAGAGTAAACTTGAATCAATCGTTCATGTTGGAACATTACGCGATACAACATATTTGGAAGATCTTGAATATTATGGGTTCCAAACATCAAGCGAACTTGAGGATAAGTCGTGATGATCTTTTGTACCAAAGCTTCTTCTTGGGCCATACAGCCACAAATACCAATGACAAAATCTTTATTATCGCGATAGAAACGTTTTAAATTTCCTACTTCGCCTAACACCTTTTCTTCCGCATTTTGACGAACTGCACAGGTATTAATTAAAACAAGATCGGCCTGGCTGGGATCATCGCATGGGACAAATTCCATCATATCCAAAATACCAGCTAGCGTTTCGGAATCACGTTCATTGGCCTGACAACCAAAGGTAGAAATATAATACTTCTTCCCTTGTCCAATAAAACGCGCATTTTCCGGAATTTCAAAATGATCAATTCGTTCTACTTCTTTTTTGGTACGTTTTTGCGCTTGTTTTAAATCAGGCAAAATCCAATCTGCTTTTATTTTCATAGTATATCCTTTCAAAAAAAAATAAGGAGTCAAGCTTTTACCTGACTCCCTAAAGATAAATTATTGAGTAATTGCACCAACTGGACATGTACCTACACATGATCCACAATCAATACAACTTCCAGCATCACATTCAGATTTACCGTCTCCATCCATTGAAAGAGCTCCAACTGGGCAACCTCCAACACATGCAGCACATCCGATGCAAGCATCTTTATCAATAGTTACAGCCATAACAATGTCCTCCTTTTGTTTCTAACTTTAACTACTTATTAGTATATTAGAATTCAAGAAGGTTTCAAGTTAAAATAGTAAGTCGAAACTTACATAACATCCATTATGCCTTTTACAAATTTTACGAACTATTTAGCTAATTCTTGCGCGCGAATTTCACGAATGACATTGACTTTGATTTGACCAGGATATGTCAATTGCTCTTCAATTTCATCACGAATATCACGAGCTAATTGAACACAGCTCAAATCATCCACATCTTCTGGATTGACCATAATACGAATTTCACGTCCAGCTTGAATCGCAAATGCGTTCTTAACGCCACCATGTTCTTTGGCAATCTTTTCCAAGTTTTCTAAGCGATCAATATAAGCTTGGGCACTTTCTTTACGAGCTCCAGGACGAGCTGCACTGATTGTATCAGCGGCAATAACCAAATGACTCGTTAAGTACTTAGGTTCTACATCGCCATGATGCGATTGAATGGCATTTAAAACAATGTCTTTTTCCCCATGTTTCTTACAGAATTTATAACCTAATTCCACATGAGAACCATCGTGTTCTTCAACATTTAACGCTTTACCAATATCGTGTAACAAGCCTGCACGTTTAGCAATTTGTTGGTTCAAGCCAAGTTCAGCAGCCATAGAACCAGCTAAATAAGCTACTTCCATAGAATGTTGTAAGGCATTTTGACCATACGAATAACGGTAACGTAATACACCGATTTGTTTAATGAGTTCGCGATCAATACGTCCGATGCCTAATTTATAAACGGCTTCTTCTCCAGCTTTAATAATTTCTTGATTCACTTCTTTTTGGTACTTTTTAACCACATCTTCAATACGACCTGGTTGAATACGACCATCACGAATCAAATGTTCCAAAGCAAGACGAGCCACTTCTCGACGAACGGGGTTAAAACATGTAATCGTAATGACATCTGGGGTGTCATCGATATTTAATTCAACACCAGTCATTTGTTCAAAGGCACGGATATTCCGTCCTTCACGACCGATAATACGACCCTTCATCTCTTCCCCAGGTAAACTTACGACACTAACCGTACGTTCTTGGGTTTCCATTTGAGCCATTCTTTCAATGGATAAGGCAATGATTTCTTGCGATTTACGCGTTGCGGTTTCTTTTGCTTCATCTTCCTTATCTTTGATGTAAGCAACCGTTTCACGTTGCATTTTCTTTTCAACTTTGGCAAATAATTCTTTTTTTGCATCTTGGCTGGACATCTTTGCCACGCCTTCTAATACGTCAATTTGTTTGTCAATTTGTTCTTGTAAAACTTTCTCTTTTTCATCTAGAGATGCCAACTTATCAGTTACTTTCTGCATTTTTTCATCAATATGATGTTCTTTTTGGCCTAAAGCTTCCTCTCGAAAATTCAAATTGTCTTCGCGACGTAATAACTTATTTTCCAAGTTTGTCGCTTCTTGTCTACGATCTTTAATTTCCTTTTCAGCTTCAACACGCAAATCATGAGCTTGCGTTTTACCATCTAGCACAGCTTGTTTAATACGCGCTTGTGCTTCATTTTCTGCATCTTTTAAAATTCGTTCTGCATTTTGCTGATTCTTATTTAAACCTGCTTTAGAATAAGCAATCATTCCGCCCATTCCAACGACAAGTCCTGCAATCCCAGATAAAGAGATGTATAAGTATGGTTCCATACTATTCCTCCTAATCTAAGCCAAAAATAATTATACACGAAATAACAGCCAGATACAAACGAGCACAAAAGAAAAAAGGCTGAATAAACAGCCTCGATTAAATATCCTTGCAGCGATAACGAATCAAACGTACCAGCATTGGAATGAACAAGGTAATTAAACCTGCATAGCCTAGGTATGCATACCCTTTCACAACTACGGCCATCAAGCCAAATTGAGCAATCGCAAAAGCGATGAAAGTAAAAAGTAAGGTAAAGATCGCATTGTGTACTAAATGTGTATCTTCGGAAACTTTTTTACCATGTTCCATTTGATTTACACAGCGGGTAACGATGCCGGAAATCATATTTACAGCTGTCGAAATCGAACCCAAGATAATCAAAATAGAAATAATTGGCGTTAGAAGCAAGGAACCAACCCCATTTTGTACCATAACCAACATTGGCACAGAAGCATCTTTTAGTGCTGGCACAAAGGCAACAGCTAATAATCCGAAAATTGATAATTCCATCGCAAAGAAGTTACAAACAAAAATTAGAATGGCTGCACGATTAATTTCTTTGACAGAACGAACATCTTCCATATGTTGGTACATAACCGATACCGAAGGCAATTGGAAAAAGAAATACAAGATAGCCATCCATAAGGCCCCTAGAAAACTTGGCGTCTTGCTGGCTAAAACCGAAACCCGTCCACCTGCCATCAAAGAGATATTGTAAATGATGGTTGGAAATTGCACCAGGATATTTGGAAGTAGTACCAATAATAAACCAACTAAAATACAGACACTTAATGTAGAAGCAGCTTTTCGTACCAGTTTTGTTCCAAAAAGAGCAATCACAAAAATGAAAGCTGCCACAAAAAAAGTACACAACCAGTAAGGAATTCCCAGTAAAGTATTTAAAGTCGAACCACCGGTCGCAAAAGCTGCAGCACTGGCTGTACCAATCATAATCAAGTAACACAGTTCATAAAGATTGGACATAAAGGGTTTAAACTTACCATACATAGAATTACTTACGGCCCGATAGTCATAGACCTTATGCCGATACGAATAACGCATCCCATACCAGAAAAAGAAGGCATAGAGACCCTGGGTTATTAGTGGAAGCAATAAACACCAAAGTCCATAATTAATAAAGTATTGGTAAATCTGTGCCCCGGAGGCAAAGCCACCACCAAACTGCGTAGTAAAAGCAACAAAGGCAAGTCCCATAGTCAAAGGCATCTTACTTGTTTGAATCAATGCCGACTGCTTATTTTTCATTTGTATCCTCCTCGTTAAATTCAATCATCTTTCCAGGATTTAAAATCAAGTTCGGATCAAAAGCTATTTTAATTTGTTTACACAAATCAATCATACGATCACCGACAAAGTCCTTTAAGAAAGAAAGTCTTCCATTTCCCGTACCATGTTCTCCGGACATTTGTCCACCTAATTCTTTAGCTAAAACATAAAGTTCCGTTAAAGCATCATGCGTAGCATGTTTCCATTCCAAATCACTTTGTTCCGGACCACGCAGCAATTCGGTATGAATATTTCCATCACCACAATGCCCACATGGTTCTACCCGTAAACCGTATTTTGAAGCAATCTTTTTGGCTTGTTTAACATATTCGGCAATACAACTGCGAGGAACCACGACATCACATTCTTCCTGACTGACAGAATCAGTTTTCATACCTTCAAGAATGGCACCACGAACACCCCAAACAGAAGCGGCTCTTTCTGGAGTATCGGCAATGGCACAATCAATTGCTCCATTCTCTAATGCTGCCTGGCAACAAGCATCAACGGCGGCATCTAATTCTTGTTGGCTATTGGCATCATACATCACAATCAAACATGCATCCCCTTCTTTTACTGGGAATAACTTATGTAGATTTTTCTCAACAATATCAATTAACTCACGCTCGACAAATTCCAAAGAAGAAGGGATGAAAGGTAAAGCTAAAATCTTCGGTACCATATCGGCACAAGCTTCCAATGACACAAATGGTAGAACCAAGGTACAAGTACAAGTTGGTTGCGGTAAAAGCTTTAATGTCACTTCGGTTAAGACACAAAGAATACCTTCCGAACCAATCACTAAATCTTTGATATCAAAACCCGTTGTATTTTTCACGACATTGCTGGAAAAATTCATAATGGAGCCATCTGGCATCACAACTTCCATGCAACGTACAAAATCCCGGGTCAAGCCATAACGGACCGCTTTCATGCCACCGGCATTAGTTATGACATTTCCCCCAATCGTTGCGGTCTTTTCACCTGGATCAGGCGGATAGAATAAGCCTTCGCTTTTCACGACATCTTGTACATCACAGAGTAAGGCGTCTGGTTGAACGGTAATCGTTTGGTTTTTATGATCAACTGGATAGATTTTATTCATGCGCATAATGGAAAGCATGATTCCCCCATATTTACAGGTAGCCCCTCCGGCCAGTCCTGTTCCAGCCCCTCTAATGACAACCGCAATATTATATTGATTCGCATAAGCCATGATTTTGGAGATTTCTTCTTTATTGATGACTTCTACATAACACTCTGGTGCATAGATTCCATACTCTGGCATTTCATCATGGTGGTATTCATAAGGGATATCTTCGCCAATCCAAACGCGACTCGTATCGGTAAAACTCTGGATAGCAGAAAAATCGGCTTGATCCATCTTTTTATAAGGAAAGGCCATCTTCAACACCCCTTTCTTCTAAACTTTGAATCAGTTTTGGCAACATTTGGTACGCATCGGCCTGAATACAATAATGCGCTACTTGAAAGATCTGGGCATCAGGATTGGTATCAATGGCAATAATGCATTCACTTTGATTCATACAAGAAATAAATTGAATAGCACCAGAAACCCCACATGTAATCAATAGTTTGGGGCGTACAGTACGTCCACTCAAACCAATTTGATGGGTTGTATCTCCAAAGCCCTGTTCAACCATAGGACGGGTAAAAGCTACTTGCCCACCAAGCACATCAGCAAGTTTTTTGGCCAAGCCAACGCCTTTATCATTGCCAATGCCACGACCAGCAACCACCAATATATCTTCATCTTCGATATTTTTACCTTTTTCTAATAAAGTACTGGAAAGAACTTCAATATCGGATTGGGCCATATCTTCAATCATTTGACACTCTTTGATTACACCCCATGGTTTATCAACTTTTTGAGCACGATCCATCACGCGACAACGAACAGTCGCAAATTGCGGACGCGTTTCGGTAATCGCAATCTGGGCCATAATATTGCCTCCAAAGGCCGGACGAATCTGAATCATGTCGGTATTATCTTGGATGTCCAGTTTCGTACAATCGGCCGTAAATCCAGTTTTAAACCGCGTTGCAACGCGTGGTGCTAAAGAACGCCCTAAGGCTGTAGCCCCAACTAAAACACTACTTGGTTGAATACGTAAAATGATATCCGCAAACGCATTGGCATAGTTATCACAACGAAAATCTTCGAAAGCTTCATCTTCATATACATACGCTGTATCGATGCCATAGGCTAATAATTTCTTGGCATTTTCCTTTGTGCCAGCCCCACCTATCAAAACACAATGCACTTTGAAATCAACCTTTGCAGCTAATTTACGAGCTTGACCAATTAACTCATACGCAACTGGATGAATATCCCCGCGTTCTTGTTCTACAAAGATGAGAAAATCTTTCCATACTGATTTATCTATATGCATAAAAAATCCTTTCTAAATATATTTCTTCTTAGCTAATAAAGAAACAACTTGGTCAACTTGTTCATCGATATTGCCTTGAATGTGTACTGGTTTTTCAATAGGATCGGGTGCAAACATTTTACGCACCGCTGTCGGACTACCCGCAAAACCATAATGCGATGTATCTTGGTCGGGCATGTCCGCAAAAGTCATTTTTTGAATGTGATGTTCCACATTCTGCTTCTTTAAACGATACGAAGGCAAACGGGGCACGTTACTATCCTTATCAACCGTAATCAAACAAGGATAAGGCAGTTTCGATACTTGCGAAATACTTGCCAGATCTTGTTAGACAGTAATATCTTTACTTGTCACATCGACAATCTTGCCTACCCAGGCAGCATGGGGACGATTTAGGTGTTCGGCAATAGCTGGTCCGACTTGTGAAGTATCGCCATCGGTTGTCTGCTTTCCACAGATAATCAAATCAAAATCTCCTAAGGCTAAAATCGCTTGGGATAGAGTATACGACGTAGCCAGAACATCAGCTCCGGCAAAACGTCGATCACTTAATAAAACTCCATCATCCGCCCCCATCGCATAGGCGTCGCGAATCATCGTCTGGGCTTGTTCAGGTCCCATGGTTAAAACGGTGACCGTACCACCGACAATTGAACGGATTTGTAAGGCTGCTTCAAGGGCAAATAAATCATACGGATTGGTACGCGTACTACCACTTGTTCTTTTTAAAGCTCCTGTTTCGGGATGAATTTCAATTCCTTTTCCCGCCGGAACTTGTTTCATACATACAATTATTTTCATATTTTTTCTTTTTATTTACAAATTCCTTTCACAAACACTTTCATTATGCCATCATTTCATAAAAAAGGAATATAGTAAACTATATTCCTAAACTTGCAGGCGCTTTTCCATGATTTCTGGATGGACACTATAGAGCATAGCTGTTTCAGCCGTAATTTTCTTTTGCCGAACGAGATTCAACAAGGCTTCATCCATGGTAATCATGCCCTCATTCTTACAAGAAGTCATCGTATTCTCTATCAAATGCAACTTACCTTCTCGAATCTGAGAACGAATTGCGGTATTGAGTTTCATGATTTCAAAGACCGGAATCACCTTTCCGTCAATGCCTGGAACCAGTTGTTCACAGACTACAGCATTTAAGACCATCGATAATTGCGAACGAATTTGACTTTGGTTGTATTCAAAAGAATCGATAATACGATCAATGGTATTTACACAACCTACCGTATGTAGAGTTGAGAACAACAAATGTCCGGTTTCTGCTGCTGTTAAAGCTGTACTAATCGTTTCAGGATCACGCATTTCCCCCAACAAAATAACTTCGGGGCTTTCCCGCAATGCCGCTCGCAAAGCCGTTAGATAGCCTTCGGTATCATGCAAGACTTCCCTTTGGCTAATGATGCCGCTTTTATGTGAATGAATAAATTCAATTGGATCTTCAATGGTGACAATATGACAATTTCGTTGCGTATTGATTCGATCAATCACACAAGCTAACGTTGTACTTTTCCCACTATCGGCCGGACCGGTAACTAAAATCATGCCCTTCTTTTCATCGGAAAAATTCATGATACTCTCAGGAATATGGAGTTTTTGATAATCGGGTAATTCAAAACGGACAACCCGTAAAACCGCTGCTTGCGAGTTTCGTTGGCGATAGGCATTAACCCGAAAACGTCCGATTCCTCCAATGGAGATGGAGAAATCATCATCCCCTTTTTTGGCAAATCGTTCATAATCGGCACAGTTGGATTCGGCATAAATCTTCTTAATAATTGATTCACATAAATCTGGGGTTAAGCGCTCGGTTCCTTCTTTAATAATCGATCCATTGATCTTAAAGGCATAGGGCGAACCAGCCACAAAAAAGATATCGGAAGCACCTTTATCAATAGCTTCTTTTAAGATATCTTTTACATCAAACTCATCATCATAGATATTAATTGTCATTTCTTTCCCTCACACGATACGTTACGACTTTCTGATCTTTTACTTTTATATATAATTCTTGGCTTTTAGAGATAGGAAAGGAAATCTTTCCCTCCTTAAGCGGATAAGGAAGTTCTTTTCCTTGATCCAGACATTCCAATAAATACTGGCCTTTGGCATCCGCTTTGTAGTAATTGGATACGGTTTGTATCTCTGTTTGCGTACTTTTCGCATTTTGATTTGCTTCTAAATAGGTCAGTAAAGAAAGAATACACATGCCTAAACAAACAAAGATCATAAGGATTGTTGGTACGCCTAAACCAATGCTCATACCGGTTCTTTTCGTTTTCATGCGTCAGCCTCCTTATAAAAAGTCAGTGATAAAAGCTTTTGGGAAGCTTGCCTTATCGTTAAAACATAATGCGGATTTTCCTTAGCTTGATAAACTATTGTTACTTTATAGACTTTTTCTTTGCCTTCTTTAAAATTTTTGTCTACATAGAATGTTTTAGGTTCAAAAGCCTGGTTGGATTCAATATAGTTTTGCGCATATTCTAAAGCTAACTTTTCTTGATTGGCCTTCGAATTCATGGCATAAGAAGCGGAATACAAGCGTACGCAAATCGTTGCCGAAAGAGCGAAAAATAAGAGGATGATTAAAAATTCCATTAAGAAAGAAAAAGAATGCATGGGTTTGGTCTTCATGAATCCACCTTCTCTCTAAATTGAAACGTCATTGTCTTATCATTCCATTGAATCTCTAAGGTTGAGCCTTCGGCATGAAAAGCTAAATGTTTACACGTAAACAGTGCATTACCCATACTTGCTTGAAACAAAGAGATATCTTGCAGATCATACTCATATAGAGAGTTTTGGTATTGGTACAACAAGGTATGATTCACTTCATTGTTTAGAACAAGTACTTGGATTCCATCCATTTCTTGAATCGAAAAAGAATCATAAAATTTCACCTTATTGGAAAGATACGCAATTGGCGTATGGCTTTGGTGCATTTGGGCATTTTCTTTTTGAATGCTGGTATACCCTTTCATCTGCATCATGATCAACAAAAAAGAGCAGCAGACAAATACCAGCAATAAAGATAAGGAAAAGAAAGTATGAATGTGTTTCATGATTGCTCCCCTTTCCGGTAAACACTAATCTCAGGATAGAGGTTCGCTCCCTGGTAGGTGTAATGAACCAGGTATTGTTTCTGATTAATATATACCCCATAGTGCTTTTGTAGGTACGTTAAAGATTCAGGATATTTTCCTTCCACGCTGTAACATTCTAAAATACCCGCTTTAATACTTTTTTGTACCCTCTGTAAGTCTTCTTTATCTTGATTTTGATCCACATTGTTTAAGCCAAACCAAAAACAAGCAATAACCACAAAGAAGATTACTAGACTCAGTAAAATACTGCGATCTTTCATATTACGAAATCGATGACATAATACCCATTAGTGGAAGCATAATGGATAATAGAATAATACCTACAATCAAAGAACAAATCGTCACAATCGTTGGTTCAATAATATTGATAAATTTCGATGTCGACTCATCGACTTGGTTTTCATATAAATCCACAAGTTTCTTTAAGACTTCTTCTTGTTTCCCGGATCGTAAACCGATGCTGAGATAACTTAAGGTACTGCCAGAATAGACTTGTGCTTGGGATAAGGCATCCATGAAGGAACAGTTCTCTTTTTGCATCTTTTGATTCACAGCTTCCATTTTTTCTTTTAATGGTTTATGGGTAATAAAAGATGGAAGATATTGAATTGTCTCTTCTAATGGATACCCACTGGAAATAAATAAAGAAAGTGCATACGTTAGTTTGGCCAAGGCCATTGTATCAACAAGCTTTTTTGTTAAAAAGAAACGGGATAAGAAGGCATCTTTCTTTTCCTGATCCTTTGCCAAAACTTTAAATAGTACAATGCCTAAGAAAATGACAATTAAAATCACAAAAGCCACCAGGGCAAAGCCTTGACCAAAGTGCATCATAACACGACTTGTCGAATGCATACTTGCTCCCATATCATCCATGACTTTTTCAAAAATCGGCAAGACTTTAAAGACTAGAATGCCCACGATAATTGTCATCGTTGCCAATAGAACAAACGGATACGTTGTTGCTTCTTTCATACGTAGATTCATCTGTTCTTCTCTTTCGTAATAGAAAGAAAGTTCTTGCATCACGGTATCTAAATGTCCATTGATTTCACCAATTTCTACTAGTTTGATCATATATTGGTCAAAAGCGCCTACTTTTTCAATAGCCTTAGAGAAGTTTCCTTCTTGATAAAATAAGGTCTTACATTGTTTGGCAACTTCTTTGACATCGGCTTCCAAGGCATTTTCTTCAATCATCGACAAGCCTTCATCAATACTTAAACCCGATGAAAGGATGGTTTCCATTTCTTTGGTAAAGATATATTTTTCATTGATTGACAGTTGTTTCATAGTATCCTCCCCTAATAATGATAATCTTCTTGGTATTTCCCTTCGTAATCGTTACCGCTATCCGCAAAAGTTGGATCCACTAACGACCACTTTTTCGCTTTAAAGTATACTTTGGGATTGATCCATCCTTTGCCCTTTAGATAAATTTCACACCAGGCATGGTATTCGATATCGGTTGCCCCAACGACAACACGACACGGAATACCTTGCACACGACACATTGCCGCCATTAAGGAAGCATAATCGAAACAGATGCCTTTGCCGGTTTTTAAGACTTCATCTAAATCAGGCAACATATATTGATTATCGGCTGCTTTGGCTTTCTTTTTATCATAGGTCAAATGTTTTAAAACATAAGAATAGATGGACTCAATCCGCTCTAAATCATTGGTATCCTTTTTACAAACTTCCATCGATAAGGAAACGACTTGGGAATCCCGATGATAATTAACAATCTTATTAGGATATAAGAAAGGCAATTTATCATCTGCTAATTGCACATTGATTTGCCCACTGGCAATAATTGAATAGGTGGTTCCTTCCATATTTTGAGCTATCCGAATGGAATAATCCCCTGATCCACACGATAAAGGAATGCCAACCATTTCGGTCGTATCAATATCATAGGTATATTTTTTATCATCTTTTTCTACAATCAATTTCACTTTACTTCCCGGATCCGACAACAATTGACAACCGATATAACCTTGTGATGCATTAGTCGTATCTACTAAGGCAATCGAGCCATCACTGATGACATCGGTCTTAGGAAAACTGGTATCCAAAACATCGGAAATCGTTTTAGCTTGAGAATCTTTGTACTTAGTTGGATAGTCTTTCTGACTCGAACAAGCACATAACCCCACGCATAAACAAAAAGAAAGTAGAAAGGGTATTACTTTTCTCATTAGCTCTATTATACTAAACTCACCAAAAATTTCCGATGAAATAAAAAAATTGAGGGAGTTCCCTCAATCTTTTGTTTAGTAGTGGATAAAATTCAAAATGGCTGCGACCACCCAAATGATTGCCAATAAAATATTAACAATCTTTCCGAATTTTTTATCGGACAAATAGACCAATACCAAGCTATAGCCACAACAGATAATTTCCAAAAGCATAATTACAGTACGAGCATCTAAACTTTTAAACATCATAACACCTCATAACACCCTATTTTCTGTCTTTATTATATTAAATATTTTTGTAATCTACAACATTCTGCGCCATAGCCAGCGCTTTTTGTTTCTTGATATAGAGGTCTAAATGACTGGCATCCATGATTTTTTCCACTAAAAGGGAATAATTTTTGGCATCTACAATCATCTCATCTAAGACATATTTTCGATTATGAATGGTTTCATTAAAGCCTAAAATCAAACAATTATGTAAGAAAGCTTGCTTTGTAGCATCCACGATTTCATCTTGGTAGTTGATATCTAAATAGTAATCACAGCGCATAAATAGAGCTTCAATTTCACTTTCTTTAGCTCCTGGATACAGATGCACATTGGCATAGGATTCAAATGCATTTAACTTACTGGACATTTCCGTTAAAGCACAAATATGGAATTCCATATTCGGCAAAGCCATGACCATTTCCGGTAATTTTTCGATTTGATCGGAATTGGTACAAATCAAAAGTCGATTGGAATGTTGGTTTTCCTTTTTAAAGGAATAGACAAAGCCCAAAGGTTTTACCACTTCTGAACTTGCCCCAAGTTCGATTAGTTTTTCATAGCTGGCTTTCTTTTGCACATAAATCGTTTTTGTTCGGGTAGATTGGCCATTTAAAATAATCTGCATGTTTCCTGGAATATCCGGACGTACATCTTCTTGCCAAAATAGAACATCCCCTTTACCTTGATCTGGTAAAGCTTCTGAAACAAAGAATGGCGTTGATAAAGAATTATAGAAGATTCGATTTGGTTCAATGCCCATCGCATCAAAGACATATTTGATAAAATCTACTTTTTCTTTAAAGATATGTAACTTCTTACCTTCATTGACCAAAATCGTATGGGTTACATAGTTTTCGGATACTTTTTCTTTGCCCTCAGCATCAAAATAGCTGCGTGATACCAATTGTCCTTTATGATTAAAGACCGTCCGAGCGTACATAAAGCCATACCTATTGTAGTGGTCACTGCAACGCACAATGTGTTCTTCATCGTACCAATCGACAATGTGTACAAATCTTTTGTGCGTTGGCTTGGTATAGAAGATTTTGCCGCGCTCATGGTTACGATCAAAGATCTGACCAACGGTATTGCTGGATTTGATTTCCCAATAATCCGGCACATCGATCTGATTGAAATAACGTGGCTTGCCTCCCTCTTTCTTGCCACAAAAAACTGTATAAATACTTTCTATTCCTTCGGGTAAAAAAACGGTGTCACTTAAGGTTAAAATACAACCATCAAAGCCAGAAGCGCGCATACTTTCTGCCAACATTTGACTGTCTTCGTCAAACCCATCCAGCAATAATACATTTTTATCTACATGACTACTTTTTTCCATCGTTTCTCTACCTTTCTAGTTAAGAAGTCTTCGGCTACTTGATAAGATACTTCATGGAAACTTTTTAGATCCTGGCTAAAACATTTTTCAATACCGTGCTGTAAAGCTAAAATACGATCTTCCGTTTCTTCTGGCAAAGGCATACAATAGCCATTTTTTCCATTACGAATAAAGCTTGGATTGCCATAACGCACATCAAAACCAATAATCGGACAACCGGCACCTACCGCTTCCATTAAGGTTAGGCCAAAACCTTCTGAAGTACTTCCGGCAATATAGACTTCATAGTTTTGGTAGACTTCCGTTAAATCCTGTTGACCTTTTAAAGTAATATAATCATTGGCCTGATGTTGATTGATTAGATCCTGGCACTTTTTCTGTTCGCCACCAACCCCATAAATATCCAATGTCAATTCAGGAATCGTCTTTTTCGCAGCAATGACCGCTTGAATGATCCAGTCGATATGTTTTTCTGCAGCCAAACGACTTGCCGTAATCAAAGAATACGGTTTCCGCTTCTTTGCAGGATACTTTAGTTCTTTTAAACTACCTACTGGAATGGTATAGACTTGAATTTCTTCGTTGCGATACTTTTTAAATTGGGCTTTTAATAACTTACTTTGGGCCTCTGTTGCACAAACATAGAAATCAATATGTTTCGACATATTAAAGTCGTATTCATAATAATTGTTCCAAAGAATCGTATCTTCGTTGGTTTCTTTCTCGCTAAAGTGGTCGGCATGAACGATAATGCCCACTTTGGCCTTGCCGCAATTCATTAAAATGGGTTGACCAATTTGCGTGGAGCGATCAATGATCACCGTATCTTTTCCTGTCAAATTTAAACAAGAAACCATATAACCGACAAAGTCTTCTTTGGAACAAAGGACTTTGTCTTTGAACTTATACATCACTTTATCCTGGTCTATGATTTCTTCATAGGCAAGCGAACCATCTTGGTTAAAGAAGCGACGGTTGTATAAATGGGCTTTATTATCGAGCGGTGCATAGTATTCGGAGAATAGACGACCACTGGTAAAGAAGTCTTTACGGACCAAATACCCTTTGGAAACAAATTCCACCCGATGAACAAAGTCCTCACTTTCATTCACCAAATAAGCTGTATAAAACGAATTATCCGCACCAAAGATATACCGCACAATATTTCCCTGGCGCGAAACAGAAGAAGGTTCTTTATCAAAAGTTGCCTCTAAATCTTGTAAAGTATAGGTAACTGGTTCGATGGGAAAATCGGTAAAATAAGAATATAACCAAAGGATTTCCGAATCAAGAAAGCCAATATTTTTTGTCAGGTGTTCAATATTTTCTGAACTTATAAAATCGGTAAAGACAAACTTCGCATCGGCCCCAATGTTGCGAAACATCTTGGCACGATACGCCTGGGCATATTCAACCCCACTACTGGCCCATCCAATTCCTAAGTTAAAGTTATAAATCATAAAGTCCTCCTTATGGATACAATACAAACATTTCCTTATCTTTATTACATTCTACTTCCGCAAGTAAAACATTTCGAACTAAGGCTTCTTTAATGATGTTCTCCATATTTTCAAAAGAAGTGCGGGCTTCTTTTTGGTATTCATACAATAAATTACGCTGCGCACTGGAACGACCAGAAATCGCTGCCTGCAATTGTTGGAGATAATCGACTTCTTCAACCCAGGCATCATCTAGCGCTTTTAAAGTACATAAGCGAACATAGTGACGGAAGTCTTCTCCCAACATTACTTCTTTATTTTCTAATCCCTGGTGTGCATAATCCATCAAGCACTCCAACGCATTGCCCGAAGTTATCGTCCTATCATTTAAATGATACGATAAATGATCCAGGATATAGCGTTGGTAATCTTTGGTTTGAAGCTTTTTATGCGTCTTTAAATAATGTTGGATCGAATCTTTAGCCATCTTGGAAACAAAGTCTTCGTCCAATTCAATCCCATCCAATAAGTCATTACGAATACCATACATGATCGTTCGCTGTCGTTTCATGACTGAATCATAATCACAGGCATTCTTGCGTTGAAAGATTGCTTGTTCTTCTTTAATCTGTTGGGATTTATTAATCAGTTTCTTTAGGTGATGTTTGGTGATAGGTTTGCCTTTTTCCACATATTTTTCTAAGACATCTTCCCCCATCAATGAAACAACATCATCTTCTAAAGAAGTATAGAAAAGGGAAAGACCAGGTTCACCCTGGCGACCGGCTCGACCTCTGGCTTGTCTTTCTAGACGCGTATTTTCCATACGTCCAACTCCTAATACACATAGACCACCAAGTTCTTTGACCCCTGGTCCTAAATGGATATCCGTACCGCGACCAGCCATACTTGTCGCAACAGTAACGGTATTCTTTTGCCCCGCTTCTTTAATGATTTCAGCTTCCCAATAGGCATTGTTGGCATTTAAAATACTGTGTTCAATATGTTCTTGTACCAACAATTTTGACAACATTTCGGTATTACTAATTAAAGAAGTAATCAGTAATACAGGTTGTCCAGTCTTATGGCGTTTGATGGTTTCTTGAATAACGGCTTTAAACTGTTCTTCACTAGTCCGAAAGTACAAATCGGGTAAATCTTTTCTTTGCATCGGTTTATGGGGTGGAATAACGACTACTCGCTTGCCATAAACACGCATCAATTCATCTTTTCCATCTTGGATCGTTCCACTCATTCCCGACATTTTGGGAAATAAATTAAATAAGTTCTGATAGGTAATCGAAGCAACCGAACGGGTTTCTTGTGAAATAGCAACGTGTTCTTTTTCTTCAATGGCTTGATGTGAACCTCCGCGCATTTTCATCCCGTACATCATACGTCCGGTACTTTTATCTAATAAGATGACTTCATTTTTTTCATCAATGACATAGTCTTCTTCTTTTTCTAATAAGAAGTGGGCTCGCATTGCTAGAGTCACATGGCGGTTGATTTCAAAGTTTTCCTTGGCATAAAAATTCTTGATACGGAAATACTTTTGAGCATAGTCGATACCTTTTTCTGTTAACCAGACTTTTTCATCTTCTAGTTCATAATGGACATCTTCGACTAAAGTAGTCACAAAGAAATCCGCCATCGCATAAAGATTGGACTGGACCCTTGGACTTCCAGAGATTACTAAAGGCATTGAAGCACTATCCATTAAGACCGAATCGCATTCGTCAATGATTACATAATAGAAATCACGTAAGAAGCGATCTTTTTTATCTTTGACAAGGTTATTAATTAAATAATCAAAGCCTAATGCCCCATGGGTTGTATAGACAATATCAGCTGCATAAATCGCTTTCTTTTCTTCTCCGGTTAAGATTTCCGTAGAATTTTTTTTGACTCCAGCCCGAATTGATAGGCCTAAGAATTGATAAACTTCGCCCATTTCTTGTGCATCACGATATGCCAAGTATTCATTGGCTGTAACTAAGATGGCTCCCTTACCTTCTAAGGCATTTAAATATAAGGGCATGGTAGCCGTTAAGGTCTTACCTTCTCCGGTATTCATTTCGGCTAAATAACAGAAGTGAATGGCAATACCACCTAGAATCTGTACATCATAGGGATCCATGCCAAGAATTCTCCGGTCTGCTTCTGCAGCAACCGCAAAAGCTTCGGGTAATAAATCATCGGTCGTTTCTCCATTTTTTAAACGATTTATAAATTCCTGGGTCTTGGCTTGAAGCTGGGTATCGCTTAAAGCTTCTAGTTTACGTTTTTCTTCCTTCACTCTTTTTAAATAGAAATGAAGTTTTCGATCGACTTTATTCATGGACGACCTCCTGTTCATTCAAGACAAAAGAATGAAAATGAAAAGACTTTCCACCGGCATTAATCAATTGAATCCGGTAGCTATACGTTTTTAATGGGCAGGTAAAATCCTGTTCTTTTTCTCGAACGATAAAACGACCTACTTCATTATCGAAACGATCATAAAAGACAAAGCGAACAATATAAGCATCAAAGTCGGTCATATTGACTTGAATATGGTAAGCACTTTCCCCATCAATCATAGGAAGACTTGGTTCGGTACGCATGATTTGGTAATTGACCTTGGAATACCATTCTTTAATAATGGTTCCAGGTGGCATTAATTCATTGTGATATTCGATATCTTTTTTGGAATAAAAATGAATTTTGGATCCATATAAATAGGTTCCAAAGGTATCTTCATTCCAATACACCTTCCATTTTTTCATTCTTCGACCAGCTTTCTAGAAAAATCTTCTTCCAAAACTTTCCGATATTGTTTTCGATACCAGGCCACAATGCCATAGGTATTATCGTTATGGCGTCCATGTAGGCCTTTTCCATAAATCGTAATATGTGAATTGTGAATATGATCTAATAACTGCGTATAGGCATCGTTATCATAATCATCTTCAATCATATAAGAAATGATAAACTTGGTATTTTCCCAATTGGTTTGATCAAACAAGTCCCAGTATCTGGCATTGAACTTTTCAATCGCATCGGCATCAATGGCTCCCATATTCTTATTTAATACATCTAAAGATGTTGGGAATCCACCTGGTCTTTTTAAGCGTTCATCTAAGGCCATATTACCTAGACTAGCCAAAGGTTTTCCTAGTAACAAGGCATACGGACGAAGTTTACAGCCGTAATACAGAGCACCAAAGGTTCCCATGGATAGACCCGATAAAATACATTGTTGCTCGGTAAAGCCGAGTTGATCTAGATAAGAACGAATCTGATCTAGCAGAGCCTTTTCGTATTCTTCATCCCCTAGATAGAAAGCCCCACCTTCTAGTCTTGATTCACTGACCAAAAGAAAAGGCGAGCCAAATTTACGCATCATGTTGTAACCCTCAAAACCTTCTTGGGTCTTATATCCACTAAAGTAAACATTAAGAGGTGGTTTCATATCCATTGGGTCAAAATAGAAAAAGATCTCTTCGCGTTTGGAAGTTACAACTCTTTGGCCACCAGGTAAAAAATTTCCCCAGCCATTTCGCGCATAGCGATCATGTAAAGCAATCAAGCGTAATTTTCCTTTTCCTTTAGCTCGTAACATCACAAAAATCGAACAATCACGATCCTTATTTTCAATTTGGACTAAATGACCCAGAGAAGCTTCATCAAAATGCCATTCAGCTTGTTTCTGACAAATTGAACCACTGGTATAGGCATCAATGACCAATTCAATTTCTACCGAATCGTCTTTTTCATATTCCAACCAAAATTCAATGGTTTGGCCATGAAAGACAGGAATCGTATTCCGCCAATAGAAAACTTGATGAAAGGCTTCGCCATAATCTCCTTCTAGTGTGACTCCATTAAATCCATTCCAAAAAATTTCCCCTTTATAGTTTTGTGAAACCGATAGATTGGTTGGTAAATACTTTTCTCCATAGGCATGAGAAAAGAAGTAGCGGGCTTGTTCATTGAGAAAAGTTTGGAGTTCGCTTTTCTTTATAAAGTGTGCTCTACGTGATTGGGATAACCATGTCGTTGACTCATCTAATACAAGTGAATCAAAAATAAATAAGGTTGCCGCCCGTACGATTTGAATGAGTTGTCTGGCTTCTTGTTCACACACATTGCGATCTAAAAAACATAAATCAATCTTTTCTTTGGAAAGCGTAGATAAATCATCGGTATAGATCCATGTACAATCGGAAGGCATAGATAAGCCTTCTGCTAAATTATTCGGACCGATTTGAAGTATAGTAATCTTGTTCAATGGACCTTAATACCTCCTTCCATTTTTGAATTAAACTACTGGTATTGTATTCTTTACCAATTTCATACGAAGCAATCATTGCCTTATTCCAGTTGTTTAATCCATCCAAGTAATACGCTAAAGCCTGTGGAATCTCTTCCAGCTTTTCTACATATAAACCATTCTTATGGTCTTTAACATATTGGGTTGGATGTTTTAAGATTTGCGGAATGGCCGTACTGATACAAGAAATAATCAAGTATAAGTCAAGACGATCTGTCACATCCAATAAAACTCTTTGTAGGCGAACGGTTTTACTAACCGATAGTTCATCGACACATTGATCGACAAAGAATTTAATCTTTGGCAATTCACTGGTATCAATGGCATTTTCCGTTACATTTTCATTTTCTTTCCGTGCTAATAAAGGATTGTATCCATGGGCTTCCAAGACTTCTTTGGTTCGTCCCAGTAAATCGTTTTCTCGGTTCCAATGCGCATTTCGCGTAAAGAAATGAATGCGTGCATTATGATTTGTTTCCAGGTATTGAGCTAAAACAACAATCAATTGATCAAATACTTCTTCTTGCATATAATCAACCGGAACTAAAATATTTTGCACATTTAATTGTTGACTGATGCCAAAATCCACTCGTGTATCAAAAGGCGTAATATCAATAATTGGTACATCTTGGTCCAGATACGCCCTGATTTGTGGGATACGATTCTTAGAATCACTAACAATATAACTGGCTTGATTCATCAATTGTTTCAATTCAACATCTTCAAACAATTCCATTCGGTGTTGAAAGAAAGATAGAATGTTTCGTTTATTCCCAAAAAGACTTTCAATCAAGTCATGGTGTAATTCATGCATAGCTAAACAGAAGATATCTTCGGGCTTGGTTTGATCCACATAAACTTTGGTGACTTCTTGCAGCAATTCTTCCATATTGGTATAAGACTGCTTGGAAAAAGGAATCAATTGATCTCCCATCAGAAAAGAAGATTCTTCCGGATTTACTTCAATGTGACCATCATAATAGAATTCACAGATTTTCCAACGTCCTTTGGGGGTTAGGTATTGTTCATAGACAGGCTTGCCTTCTCTATAGACAACCGAGCTAGATAAAAAGCCTCGATCATCGTAAATATTTTTTCGGCATACCTGATCTCTTTTAAAAAGCAGGACTTCAATCATATTTCCATCTTCCCCAAAATAGATTTCGGCATACTTCGTATCTTTTAAATTGGCCACAACACAAAAAGGCGTATGGACAAATTCAATATGCTCGGGCCAATTTAAATTCCGATACGATAAAACATCGACTTCTTTTCGGCTAACGTTTTGAATCGCATCAAAACAAGACCAATAAGGCGCATGAAAGACTCCTTGGCGATGTAAAAAGTGGCGGAAATTCGGTGCGAAGCTCAATAAGATAATGGAATAATCCATAAACTTATTCCGATTAAACAATTGAATTTGTTTCACAGAATCATCAAACTCACTGACCGAACGGCGCACATACCAAGCTTGTTCTAATTCTCTATATCGATTTTCGTGATACCACGAAGGAACAAAATAAAGCATAGAAGCCCCTCCTAAATAAAGCGCTTATAGGAATCAAAGTCATGGAAGGCTTTGATTTCAAAATACAAACTACATACAATTCCCATTGACATCATTAAAGTAGATGGAAGCATTGCCAAAGAAGTCGGAACAATTTCTTTGAACTGTAAAAATAAGGATAACCCCAAAACTGAGCTGACAAATAAACCACTCAAGCTACTTAAGAATAAAACCCAACGGAAAATATATTGTTTGGTCTTTTTTCCAGCAGGGATATTCACAATGCTGTCACCACTATATAAGAAACCTTCGGAAATATCTTTTGGATTCACAAATAATAAAGAAAGTAATACCGTTAAGAAAAATAAGATCAGGACATAGACAATCGCACCTAAAGGTTTTGTCAGGATCATATTATCGGCAATCCATTGAATATTCGTAGATTTAAAAAAATGTGCTAAAAGTTTAAAGCCAAAACAAGGAATGTAGAAACAAATCGTACTAAACATGATGGCCATAAAACCAACAGGATTAAATTTAATCGCCAGATAATTCTTAGACGCATAATCGTTATGCACCGAAACTCTTTGCAGCGGAATCTTTTTAACACTTAATTCCATAAACATCATGATAATAGCTGCAACAATACCAATAGCCAAAGGAATTCGTAATTCCGACCAATTTGATTTTGCGAAAATAGAAACCAATCCTTCTATCATATTCACTAAAATAATTGGAAGCATAGCCCCAACACCATGCTCTTTATTTTTAATCACTAAGTATTGAACAAAAGAAGCCCCTGCCATCAATTCGAAAACCGCAAGTAAATGCGACATAACAGTCTGTGAAAGATATTTTAATTCCAGGGCATAGAAGCAAGCTTCCCCTAACATAATCACAAACGAAAAAAACAGTGTTAAACGTTGCACTGCAAAAGGAGAAGTACGTGCCTTTTGTTCTTTGGTACGAAAGGCCATGATCAACATAACAAGTAAACTAGCCGTAATATAAGGAGAAATCCCTAAAGACATAACGTAGCATTGCTTGCTGGAACCATTGATGGTTAACGAAGTCAAAGCCGCTAAATCAAAAGATAAATGCTTATAGTAACTCATATCTAAACCATTAATTGGTACTTTATGAAGTATAAAATAAATAATAATAATCCCCAGGGAAAATAGACATTTATTTCTTGTTAAATGTGTTTTCTCATTCAAAATAATCACATCCCGACTAAACCGATTTTCTTTACCATTTTAACATAAAACCCATAAAAAAGAGGAAGGATGGAATGAACCACCCTTCCATTAGGAACGATTATTCACGATTCTGTTTTTCTTCTTCAGCCGCTTTCTTCGCTTCTTCTTTTTCTTTCTTTCTACGATCATGCGTTTCCTTAATAGAAGCAATTGCACCTACTAATGGAATCCAAGACCACCATACATGCTCTAAATTAGCTTTTGGTGTCTTTTCGTCTTCAATCGTTTCTGTATTATCACCTAATGGTGTACGAGGATCCGCGATATCTTCCATTTCCGTAGAATTAACCGTTAATGGAACTGGACCATTATCAATTGTCGTATTCACAACAACAGCAGCTGGAGTAACTACCGCATTCGAATTAACAACTGATTGACTTGTAACAACATTAGCACTTGAACTCATTGAAGTAGAAACGCTTGTTGATAAAGAGTTAGAAGTTGAAGCATCTGCATTCGAAGAACTAATCGATGTTGATTCATCCAAAGCATTCGATTGACTTACACTAGCAGAATAGCTATCGGAAACAACCTGAGATTCAGATGAACTGATCGAAGCAGAATCACTATTTACACTACTTTGACTATCATCAGTAGAGTTACTCAAACTAGTTGAAATTGATTCACTAATCGAAGCACTCACACTAGCTGATGTCGAAGCGTCATTACTTAAACTTGTATCTTCACTAGCACTTGTTGAAGTAGATCCTGATAAAGACTCACTTACTGAAGTAGAACCATCTTCACTTGCGGAAGTTGAACTACTTTCACTAGCTTCGGTTGAACCAGATTCAGATGCTGATGTACTTGTAGAGGCACTTGTTGAATCAACTTGTGATTGGCTAGCTGATGTACTGTCTACTTGCGATTGAGAAGCACTCGTTGAATCAACTTGTGATTGGCTAGCTGAAGTACTGTCTACTTCTGATTGAGAAGCACTTGCTGATCCACTTGCACTTATAGAATTACTAACACTTTCTGAAGTACTTATAGCTTCTGATTTTTCTTTACTAAGTGAAGTACTTTTTGATTCAATTTCTGATTCTACTGTAGATAGACTCTTGGAGTTTGAATCACTTATAGATAAACTAGTAGACTCTTTCTTTGCACTATCTGATTTACTAGTAGATAGAGACTCACTTTCACTTGTACTTTGTGATGTAGATTCTTTTATCAAATCACTTTGTTCTTCTGAAACAGAGATAAATTTAGAATTATCTTTTGCATACTTATCTTGTTTATCATCAAAATCTTTAATAGAAAAGAATTTAGATCCTTTAACAGTAGTTCCATTCATTTGTTCTTCCTGAGAAGCATGAAGGAATTTATATTCATCTTTAACTTCACCGAATTCTGGATAAACACTATTATCCATTGATAATTTATAGGATTTCTTTTTATATTCTATAGTAATTGTACTTCTACCAGTTTCGGTAACAGTCACTTCATTAGTGACATCTTTGTACTCATAACTATATTCTTTATGCACACCATTATTTGACCAAACCCACTTTTCTATACGTTCTGCATACATATGATGAACTTGTCCATTTGCATCTTTGTAAGAATAGAATTTCTGATCTGGTGCTTTTGAACTACCGCTTTTATAAACTGGAGCTTTTCTTACAACTTGTAAATCAACAGCATTCTTTGGATTTTCTGTATGGTTTCCATCTTTATCCAACCAAACCCAGTCAAAAAATCCTTGATGTTCTTCATTATCACTTGTCGTATATTTTAAATAAAGATTATTTCTCTCGTAATTATACTCTCTATCTTCGCTTTTCCAACCACCATCAGCTCTAGAAATTTCACCAGTTCCATACATCTGATAAAAGTAGTATTTTGCTAAGGCAATCGTAAATTGATTGGAAAGTTCAGTTAAATTTCCTCCATGTTTCTTAGTGTCTTCGAATCTTTGCTTGAAATCCTCAATTTCATTTCTTAATTGTTGCAAAGTAGGATTATATACATCAGCCGTTTCTGAAGCAGCATTACTATAAGCAGTTGACAATGATACAGAGTTACTTTTAAAAATACTTTCTGCTGTAGAAAGACTAATGCTAGCAGATTCACTCAAAGAGCCATAATTTTTAGCCGAATCACTTTTGCTAGCACTCATACTATCTGAAACAGAATTAGATTCTTGTATAGCATTCGAATGCGAGTTACTAGCATCCTCACTCTCAGAAATTAACTTGTCTTCACTTTCAGATAATGCATTAGACGCAGACGTTGAAAGTGATTGGGAAGTTGATAAGGAAATTGATTCATTTTCATTTGTCTGATTTTGATTTTCCTCTTGATTTTCCTCATTCTGATTACCAGTTTCATTAATAGCATTAATTTGTTGTCTATTAAATCTACTTGCCCTATGGATACCTGCTGGAAAATTCGTATCTGATTCTTCCGTACTAGTAGGAATAGAAACACTTTCACTTTGAGTCGTACTTGCACTCATGCTCTCCGTCCAAATATCAGTAGAACCGGAGTCAGAAATACTATCACTATTCATTTCCGCAGCATATACTACATTATTTCCTTGGAATATTGCTCCTCCACCAACAACAGCACCAGCAGTAACTGCGCCTTTGAGTAAGTTGTTGGATTTCTTTCTTCGCAAATTCTTTTTCTTTTTTGCCATCATTGCAACTTCCTTCCTGTCAATAACTATCTAGTCATAACCTAAAACAAGATATTATAAAAAATAGATACACTCAATCATTTAGTATACCTATTTTCATGAAAATTTTCAAATTTATTGAGTAACTCATTGCTGATTCACTAATCTTAGAGCAAATATCAATACCCCTTTAAAAACAACTTTAGCGAAACAACTTCATTAAGAATATATCCTAAACAATAACAGTAATTTTAAATCAGATATTATCACTTTATTAATTGTTCCCATAAACAACTAATTTTAGTTAATAAATAATTACAAGCTTTTTTATAAGAAAATTCAGAAAAATCATTTAGTCTTTTATAATCGCTGAATACATCAACAATTTGATCCGCAATTGTTGAAATTAATCGCTGTTCATCATTTTCATTGCAATCAAAACTGTAATCAATCAAATAACCATTCTTTCCATTTTCGATAAATGAAGTGCATCCATAAGGAACATCTAAACCAATTAACGCACACCCTGATGAAGCTGCTTCTAGAAGAGTCAAACCAAAGGTTTCAAATATGGAAGTAGAAACATATAATTGATACTTTTTATAAATTCCTTTCAAATCCTGATATCCTTTAAATTTGATATAATCTGAAGCATCATTGCTATCTATTATTTTTTTTAATTCATTCTTTATGGTTGGATCTCCATTTCCATATATATCTAAACAGACATTACATCTTTTATTTGCTTCAATAACAGCCTTTATAATCAAATCCAACCTTTTTCCTCTCACTATTCTTGAAGCGGTCATAATGGAATTTTTAATTCTATTATTACTTACACATAATTCTTCTGTCGCTCCAACAGGAATCACGCAAATATTAGGAATCGAATAATTGAATTTTCTTAAAACCCTAATCAAATCTTTTTTCTGTTCTTCCGTAGACACGACAAAGCTATCAACAGAGTCAGAATATTTAAACCAGAAATAATATTCATAATTTAAATACAATGCAATAGTTGATTGATTCGGTTCAAAATAATGGCCTGAATGAATAACACAGATTTTTTTACAAGAGAGATCTTTCGCAAAAATAACTTCATTAAACTCTAGATCGTATGCACGATCCATAATCAGAGAATCTTCTTCTTTTAAATGCAGTTCATCTAAATAGACATCAATTATTTCATACATACTTATAATTCTGCCATCTTCAAGAATAAAAGCGTCATCAATTTGTTCTAAAATTTTAATCCTATCTTTAGAATAAAATGACCTTTTCACTTTTTTCGCATACAAACCACCATCATCTCTTTTATCTGTCACAAAAAAGTCACTATAGACGATTCCATCAGAATAAAAGTCCGTTCTAATCAAACAGTTTTTTTTAAAATATAAAACCTCATAAAAATATTGATCATTCCATGGTAATGTATGGACTTCCGCTGCAATATAGCCATCTTTCCAAATCTGAATAATATCTTTTAAATGTTTTATCTCACATTTCCCCAAACTTTCATTCAAGCTTTGAATAATCGACTCCGTTTTATCAACGAAGTCAAAGCTGTTTCTTCCAGTGAGTTTCAAAAATGGATTAGTCATTTTGTTTATAGGAATACCGATTTTATTATAATAAGAAATATTATTAATCTTAGGAAAGTCGGTAAACACATAAAAAGCATCTATACCTATTTGGTTAAACATCTTTTCTCTATATCCTTGAGCATTATCTATCCCATTAGGCATATATCCAACTAATAAATTAAATACATAAACGTTCATATTCTATCACTCTCTACATTCACTTATTATAAATTCCACGAAATCCTTATACGAAAAAAACATCTCTTTCACTTTGGGTGAATTAATAATAAAAACTTCATTTTTATGGTGTACAGATAGAATCTCTTTATTATCATCTGTATAAAAAGTGGTCAGCATCAGCCTTCCGTTTTTATCAAAATATTCAGAGAAAAATTTCAACCCATATAAATCATAATAGTCCGTTGGGGGTGCGGACAAATTCTTGGACCTTGTTATTTCAAATTAGTCCCAGACTTTGC